>Ga0114931_10000743_pt1 | contig 40524 bp, 32 predicted proteins | sample 2SBtaG_FD_89579 | JGI IMG/M metagenome (GOLD analysis project Ga0114931, IMG submission 89579) | Deep subsurface microbial communities from Kolumbo volcano to uncover new lineages of life (NeLLi) - 2SBTROV14_V59a metaG | ecosystem: Environmental > Aquatic > Marine > Volcanic | place: Kolumbo... | reverse complement strand
TCACGTTCGGTGGACTGGGTTTATGGTCGGCGCTTGATGTTATCATCACCGGGTTGGGATCGAGACGCGATGCCTGGGGAAATTCCCTTCGCTAGGAGTCTGTCGGAACGCAAATCAGAACCCTTACGCATCCGTCAGTGGTCCCGCTCCCTGAGCGGAGAGTTCCTCGCGCACCTTCACCCCATCAAGCAGCGCCACGCCCTGCTTCGCTTTCACCGCCATCGCTGCCGCCGTTCCAGCCGCCTGCCCCATCGCCATCGCGGTGACCGTTACCCGCGTCGAGGAAGCGGCTTCGGCGCTGGCCGAATGACACCGACCCGCCACCAGCAAATTGTCCACTTTTTTCGCCACCAAAGCACGGTAGGGAATATCGTAGGGATCGGGCTGATACCCGCCGCCGCCATCATGGGCCGTGCCGATCGTGGTGTGGTTGGGATGGCGATCCATGTACCAACAACCGGTCGCAATCGCGTCATCAAAGCGCCTTCCCAGTTTGATGTCTTTCGCGGTCAACACATGACGCCCCACCAGACGGCGGGTTTCACGAATGCCGATATACGGCCCACTGCTGATAAAATAACTATCTTCAAAACCTGGCACCTCTTTTTTCCATGCTTTGAACATTGCCCAGGCATCCGACCGCCCCTGCATCTCCGCCCGCGACAAATCGGTCGCATCGCTTGCGTCTCCCGGAACCCGGACCGCATGCACATAAATTTCATCCTTGGCAAAGGCATAGATCAACCCCGGCCCATAAAACATCGGCAGCTTTCCCGCCTCCGACGCACCTTGCAGGGCTTCACGCGCTTTGCCGAGCAGTTCCGGATTCGGCTTCACATTGCCAATCCGGAAGTGCAAGGTCATCGGCATTAAAGGCTGGGTTTTCTCAATCGGAACCTCTGCCCAATGAGCGACATCTCCGTCCCCGGTGCAATCGATCACCTGGGTCGCGTTGACCTCCACCAAGCCGTCTTTGTTGGCCACCATTACCGCGCTAATCCGACTGCCCTCGACCTTCACATCACAGGCGATGCTGTTGTAGAGCACTTGGATCGACTCCCCATGCGCGCTGAGCATCCGGTCGGCCAGCACCTTGAACTCCTCGGTGGATCTGATGGTCGGATTGTGCGGTTTGATCATCGTCGCGCCGGGTTTCACCCGCCCCATTTTCATCAGCAGTTCAAAGGGGATCCCTCGCACCACCACCCGCCCGGTTTTTTTTTCCGCAATCCCATCAAAAAACGGTAGGCCCACTGTGGTGATGATCCCTCCGGAAAACGGCGCCCGCTCGACCAGGAGGGTGCGGGCATTGTTGCGCGAAGCTGCGAGCGCCGCCGCAATGCCGGCACATCCACCGCCACAGACCAAAACATCAGTCGCGATTTTTTTTTGTTCTTTCATCTCGGATGAGTATTCCCATTCCCTTCAAGCCATCCCTTTTCATTAAACCACGGAAGGTACAAAAAGCACGGAATTTAGAATTGTAAAAACTTAACAAGCCATTAAGAAATTCCCCCGAGGGGGAAGGATGTCAAGGCAGCCGGATTTTACTCAGCTTCGGTGTCCTTTTTAAATGAGGCAACCGGCCGAATCGAAGCGGGACTGGTCCGCAAGGCATTCAGGAGCGGGAAGAAATTGGCGGACAATCCCCTCAAACAATCACTCTGTGTTCCCGACCGTATCATTGATGATCCTAATTTTTCCACAAACGGATGGATCACCGTTTCCTGGGGGCCGTCACTTTTGTTCCGATCTCCGCCGCCATTTTCTTCATTCGGGCCAGTAGTTCAGCCACCCTTTCCGGCTCCCGTTCGGCCCGGTCAACTCGTTCGAACGGATCGGTGATCATATCAAAAAGCTCCGGTTTCCCGCTGGTCATCCGCAGTTTCCAATTCTCTGACCTCACGGCTTCCAGTCCTTTTTTGAAATAGAAATATTCTTTGCGCGGCGAATGCTCCGCCTTCCCACTGAGAAAAGGAATGAGATTTTCTCCGTCAATGGCGTGTTCCGGAAGTTTGCCACCGGCGGCGGTGATGAGCGTTCGGTAGATGTCAGGCATTCCCACCAACTCTGCCGATACGCGGCCCGGCTCGATGGTTCCCGGCCAGCGAAACATGGCCGGAACCCGGGGGCCGCCTTCATACGTCTGGCCTTTTGATCCGCGCAGCGGTCCGGCGGAGCCAACATGCCAACGTTCATTTCCCGCCTGTAGCATCCTCGGCGGCATATCGATCCACGGCCCGTTGTCGGAGGCGAAGAAAACCAGGGTGTTGTCGGAGAGACCTTTTTTCCGCAAAGCAGCCAACACCTCGCCGACACTCCAGTCCACTTCCTCAATCACATCACCATAAAGTCCGGCCTTCGAGTGCCCCCGAAATTCATCCGAAACATGAATGGGCAGGTGCGGCATGGCGTAGGCCAGATAAAGAAAAAAAGGATTGTCATCGGCTTCTTCAATCAGCTTTTTCGCCTCAGCCGTGTAACGTCGTGTCAATGGATCCTGATCAAACGGGTGCTCGACCATCTGATCTCCCCGGAAAAGTCCGAGTGGTTCATCGGTTTGCACAAATGGTTTCATGTAGTCATTGGAATAAGGAAGGCCGAACCAGGAATCGAAGCCCTGATGAACCGGCAGAAAGCGTTTCTCCTTATACCCGAGATGCCATTTGCCAATCATGTGGGTCCGGTATCCCGCATCCCTGAGTGCCTCGGCCAGGGTCCACTCGGAATCGGGAAGACCGCCCTTGCCGTCGGCGCCTGTGCCCCCGTTGAACTTCACCCGTGGCATGTAACGTCCCGTGATGAGCTGAGTTCGCGACGGAACGCACCAGGAACCGGTGACAAACGATGTCAGCCGGATTCCGTCAGCGGCCAGTTGATCAAGATTCGGGGTCCGGATGTTCGGATGGCCATAGCAACCCAGATCCCCGTAACCCATGTCATCAGCCAAAAGGATGACGATGTTGGGCGGCGAGGCGATGGTTCCGAGAGGGAGATGCAACACAGAAATCGATAGAAAGATGAGGAGCGGATGGGAGCGGATAAACTTCATGTCAGGTGCGCCATGTTCACGTTCGGGCCAGAGTTTGTCAACTCGCGCGGAAGTGATCGTGGGACGGTGCTTTATTGACCATTGTCCACAAAGATGGCAGAACTACCGATATGAAAATCCCGGTTGCGGCTTGCCTTTTTTGGATGGCGTCACTTTCTCTCACTCAGCTGTTCGCCGATGATTGGCCCATGTGGCGGCACGACGCCAAACGAAGCGGCGGCAGTTCGGAAACTCTGGCCAATGAACTCCACCTCTGGTGGACGCGAACCGTTTCTCCGGCCCGAATGGCGTGGCCCAACGAGCCCCGCCTCCAGTTTGATGCCTCGATCGAACCCATCGTAAAAGGGAAACGGATGTTCGTGGGATCGCCGCTGGATGGAAGCCTGACCGCATACGATACCGAATCGGGCGCCGAGTTGTGGAAGTTTTACACCGAAGGACCGATTCGATTTGCGCCGGTCGCATGGGAGGATGGAATCTTCCTCGGTTCGGACGATGGTTTCCTGTATCAACTCGACGCCGTAACCGGGGAACTCCGATGGAAAGTTCGGGGAGCGCCCGATGACCGCGCTGATTACCGGCAGTTGGGCAACAACCGCCTGATCTCCCTCTGGCCGGTTCGAGGCGGGCCGGTGATGGCGAACGGAACCGTTTTTTTCGGCGCGGGAATCTGGCCGACGATGGGTGTTTTTGTGAAAGCGGTGGATGCGAAAACGGGAAAGGTAAAGTGGGCCAACGGGGACATCAATTTCCTGTCGAACGTGCGGATCGACCACAATACGCGGGAGGAATCGGCTCTGTCCCCTCAGGGTTACTGCCTGTATGCCGACAATAAGGTGGTGGTGCCGAACGGCCGTTCCATGCCTGCGCGATTCGAACCGAACACGGGCAGATTGCTTTATTTTGTCCAGGGCTATCGTCATGGAGATTCCCGGGTCACCGCGACCGGGCGGTATTTGTTTGTTGGAGAACAGGGAGTGGTCAATCTGAAAGATGGTCGAGAAGTCGGGAATCGTTGGACCTCGGCCGGGAAAGATGCGCCGGAGGGCTTTGTGAACAATAAGAGGGACCTGTTTGAAGGTCCCTATTACGGCTACAAAATGATGGTGGCCTGCGATTTCCGCTCTGTTCTGAGTAATGGAAATGCCTATGGAATGTCCAGGGGGTTTCTCTACGGTTGGAATCTGAATCGTGCGATGATCTCCCTCTATGAAAAGAAGATCGGAGAGGCCACCGTTCATCCCGCCCGATGGGATGCGCAGCCGCTGTGGGATCAATTTCATCTGGCTGATGCGGAAACGGGCTCGACCAAAACGACCATTCAATCCGGCAATCGGATTTACACCCACGTCGACAAAACCCTGTTCGCGGTGGAGCTTCCCCGGAAGGGGGGAAGTCCAAAACTGGCATGGAAACGCGAACTCGAAGCCGTTCCGACGAGCCTGTTGACGGCGGACGGAAAATTATTCGTCGTTCTCGAAGGCGGACGGATCCTGTGTTTTGGAGACAAGCCGGTGGATACGGTCACGAAACACGCCCCGCCCACACATGATCTGCCCACGCGGGAGAAGGAGGATGATTGGGCGAAACGCGCTGCCGCGGCATTGGCTTTGGCGAAAACAGGTCAGGGTTATGCCCTTGTCCTGGGATTAGAAAACGGAGGGCTGGTCGAGGAATTACTCGCCCAATCCGGAATGAAAGTGATCGCCATCGATCCGGACAGGAAGAAGGTGAATGATCTCCGTGAAACCCTCGTTCAGGCGGGACGGTATGCGTCCCGCGCGGAAGTCTTTGTCGGCGATCCCCGGTCGATCAATTTGCCGCCGTATCTAGCCAGCCTGCTTGTTTCAGAACGAAGCGGAAAGAACAATCCCCTGCCGGGCATTAAGCCATCCCGGCTGTATGATTGGTTGCGGCCTTACGGCGGCGCCATGGTTGTGGAAACCGGGGAGGCGTTACGGTCGCACTTTGATTCCGCCAAACTGCCGGGCGCCACGGTGACCGTGGAAAACGGGCGGGCCATCATCCGAAAACCCGGCGCGCTGGAGGGCGCCGCCGATTGGACACACGAAAGCGGCGATGCTTCCCGTGTCTATTTTTCAAGCGATAAACGGGTCGTGGCTCCCCTGGGAATTCTCTGGTATGGCGATGGGACGGACTACGGCTTTGAAAAACACAAAGACTATGGACGCGGCGTCAAACCACAAGTGGCGGCGGGGCGATTGCTTGCCTTTGATGATGGGAAAAAAGAAATGCGCGCCATCGATATTTATACCGGGCGAATGCTCTGGAAACGGGAGTCGGATACCTCGCTGGTTCGCTTCGTTACACTCCCAGACGCCGTGTATGTGGCAAGCGATTAGACATGCGATGTGCTCGACCCGGCAACCGGAGCTGTCCGTGAGAGCCTGACTTTGCGGGTTGAGGCGCCCCATGGAAAAAAGGCCGGAATCGTGGCGGTTCGCGCCAATCAGGAAATTCTGCTGGTTGGAGTCGGGTATGACCTGCCGGAAAACGAACACAGCCACAGCGCGATGGATCACGGCTTGTGGGATGCACGGGTGCTGGTGGCGCTGGATCGAAAAACCGGACGGCAATTGTGGACGAAAAAGGCGGAGCAACGCTTCAATCTGCATTCTATCGCGATGGGTGGCGGCCTGGTTTTTGCAGCCGATTCCCTTTCTCCGTCGGTTGCCGATCAGATGGAACGCCGGGGAACGATGCCCGAGACTTTCCCTTCAAAAATTGTTGCCCTCGACCAGCGAAGCGGAAAAATTCAATGGCAAAAACAATACGATTACCAATTTCGAAACATGCTGGGGCGAGGGCCGCTGGCAATCCGCCCGTATGACGACTGGCAGGCTTACAATCAGAAAAACGGTTTGTTGCTCACCGGGAAGTCCGGAGAGATGCGGGCCGTCGATGTCAGGACGGGAAAAGAAATCTGGCATTCCGACAACGCCGGTTTGCAACCGCTGATCCTGGGAGCCGACAACTTCATCAATCAGGCGGGGAATCGCTACGAAGTGACCACCGGAAAACTCCTGTCTCAAAAACCACTCTTCAAACGAGGCGCCTGCAACTATACGGTCGGCAGTGACAGCCTTCTCTTTATGCGATACAAGAGCGCGGCCTATGTGGATTTGCAAAGCGGACAGCAGTTCAATCTGAGGAATCTGCGAAGCGGATGCAGTAACAGTCTGGTGGCGGCGGGCGGTTTGCTCAACGTTCCCGATTTCGCGACCGGCTGCGTGTGTAATTACCCGATACAGACATCCTTTTCCATGTACCACATGCCCGAAACCGGAACCTGGGCGGGAGAGGCGCCCCTGGAAATGTCGCCGGACACCGGAAAGTGATCGTCAGAATCCGCTGGTGATGGGGCGAAATTTTCTCGTTCTGTGTTTGTCGGGCTTCACCGGGGTGATCGACGAACCCGGCTGAGCCAACTTGCCGGCTGGACTCATCGTTTGAACCAGGGCGACTGACATGGTTCGATTCATGGGCCGAAAATGGCGGGGACGGGTCGCCGCCATTTGTTCCCGTCTCATAAAGTGGTCGGAAACTTTTCCTGATAACGCGGGCTCCTCGGTTACCGCTTCAGGGCGACGGTCCCCAATGGGGGCGTTGATCGATTTCGTCGACGCAGTCCGCGTGTCAACGGGTCTTGCAATCAGTCGTCTCCCGATTACCGAAGACCTGACAGGCGTGGCCGAAGCAAAGGGCATCGGCGCAACGTCCCGATTGAGATGCGGGCCAGACGGCGTCGCTTTTGGTTTTTCCGGGGAATCAACCGAACCCTTACCCGGTCGGCGCAGCCGGAGAAAGGCCGGTGTTCCCTTTCGGGAATCAATCCCCGCCAACATTTTCCGGATGTGGGAATATCCCTTTCTTTCGTTCAGCACTTCACGACTTTTCTCATAATCGCCCCACTTCAAAATTTCAATCTGACAGTTCGCACTCCCCACTGGTTCATCGCTTTTTTGGTCGGCTGATACAGGTCGATGGTATTGGTCCCCACCAGGGCACTGCCGTAGTCGTCGATCACGTAGGTGCGATTGATCCCCTGAATCCGGAAAGTCGTGCCAACCGGAAAACGCGACCAGTCCGAAGCGGCGGAGGTGTAGCTGCGAGTCAATCGGAGCGGTGTATCCAGGGCGTTCTTTTTGCCATAAACGAGGTGATCGCTCTCCGTGTGCGTGTAGGCCGTTGTGCGGACTTTCATAAACCGGGCCGGGCGCAGTGGCTTTTTCTGAAGACTGCTCCGCACCGCGAGGCCGTTTCCAGGAGCGAGCAGGGCCATACATAAAAGTGCCAGGGAAGGCGAAAAAGAGCGCAGGAATTTCATCAAGTTTTCCAAAAATTTTGTAAAAACTTAACATAAAACCCGGATTGAATCTTCTTTTTTTAAAAAAATCGGCTCAATTTTTTTTCATTCCCGCGTTTCTGCCTCTTGCAAATTCGAGGGAATGTATTCAGACTGTCGGCATGAAATATCCTGTTCTACCTCTGATTTTGCTATTTGGTTTCGTGGGCCTGGCCCCCTCACTTCGGGCGGATCCGCTCGACGTGGGCGATGATGCTCCAAAAGTGAAAACGGTCGATCAGGACGGTAATCCGGTTGATCTCGGCAAGGAGTTGGCCAAGGGAATGACCCTGGTTTATTTCTACCCAAAAGCCGACACCCCCGGTTGCACCAAGCAAGCCTGTAATTTACGAGATGCCTTTGAAGACGTGACCAAAGCCGGAATCAGGGTTTTTGGAGTGTCGGCCGACACCACTGAAGATCAGAAAAAATTTGCCGTAAAATTTCATTTGCCCTTCACCTTATTGGCGGATCACAAAGGCGAAGTGATCAGGGCTTTTGGTGTCCCCACCAGTCATCGGGGCTTTGCCTCACGCCAAAGTTTCCTCGTAAAAGACGGAAAGATCATATGGCGCGATTTGAAAGCAACACCGACCACTCAGGCGGAGGATGCCATCGCTGCGGCGAAGAAATAATTTCCACCTCTTCCCTCCTCTATCCCAACCTCCATCCCTTTCTTATCTATCCCTTTCCCCGTCAGTCCAACTTCAGGATCCGGATAATTTCCGCAATCCCCTCGGGGCTTTTGTGGACAGCGTGGCGGAAATGAATCACTTTTTCCGATTCAGCCTGTTCCAGGTGGGCGCTCGGGTAGGGGACCACGTTGTCCGAGGTCTTTTCCAGTGGAGTGCCCGGAGGACTGGTGTCTCCGATAATGGAAAAATATCTCACCTCGGGACTCAGCGGGATTCTTGAAAAAATCTTCATCATTTTGGAATTGGTCCGCATTTCCTCCAAACTGTTGGGAGCCTCCTTCACAAACGCAAGACCCAGAGGAGTCAGGGCCGACGAGTTAAATTTCAACAGCTCTTTGGAAATATGGAGGATCCGCTGTGGCGCCTGAATCAAGTCCGACACAATTTGCGCCGGAGCGGTTCTGGCGATATCGCTGCCCTTGTGCGGAGTCGCGATGAAAATCATTTTGTCGATGTGCTGATGCGGCTCGAAATACAGGATTTTTCTCAATAATTCGCGATCCTGCTCGGATACCTTCAATTTTTGCAGGGGAACCGTGAAGATTTGATTCCAGTTTTCATCCCCGCTATGTTGAGTCAGCGTTTTGGCAAGGAGTCCTCCCATGCTGTGGGCGACGACCACCATTTTGGGAGAGGCCGCACCGTTTCGTTCCCGGAAAGCACTCATTTTGTCCACATCCTCGCGCAGCCTCATGGCCAAATAGGAAATCGGAGCCCCTGTCGGGTAACCGAATGTCCAGAATTCGTAGCGCTCCCGAATCTCTTTGTCCGCCAGCATCTCATTGATGGTGTTGTTCCAGGTAAGCGGACTGGAGTTGATGCCGTGCACCAGCACACAGGGCTCCTTGTTAGGATCAAACTCTGAAAGGCGATAAAGACCCATTCGAGATTCAAACCACGCAAAACGGAACAGGGCCGGGACATCGAGAATCTGACGCTGGCGATCCCTGAAATCCTGCGCGATGAAGGCGGAGTAATTGGCCGCGAAAGGGAGTGTTTTGCCGGCAAATCGCAATCCGCTCTGACGGGTGGGATCTTTCAAACTGAGCACCGGGCGCCCCGGAACATCAAAGTTGAGGTAGGCCGTTAAGGGAAACCACAGCCCTGTCTTCGGCACCATGGGATCGCTCTCCGACCATTTTCTCCGGGCGACCATAGACGATCCCACCCCTTTTACAATGGTCCGGGAATGCAGACCTTTGCGAATTTTTACAAAGTCTGCCGGAACCAGATGATCAATCAAATCGGCATCATTGACCCCCGCCATATTCACCTGGATTCGCACATTACCCTCGTTGGTCGGAATTTCGTTCAAGTCATTCGGGGCCGCTTTCCAATTGTAGGCAAGCCTCGAAACGGTGTCGCGCACAGCTTCATTGTAGTCGGCCAGTTCCTCCTTGCCCAGAGGCTTGCCCTGCTCCAATTTGTGCCAGGTCGCCGCGGCAGCCCTGTAGTCAATGGGGGTCTTCTTTGGAAAATGCCAGTTCTCCCGAACTCGGATCCTGCTGGCACAGCCAGTCAACAAGCTCTGGCACAACAGCGCCAGAGCCAGTCCGGAAAGAACAAATCTGAAGGACGACATTCCCATTTTACCCTTGCAACAACCGGCAACTTAGTCAGGTTTCAGACGGTCTGCTGCATTTTTTCTGTCTTTTTTCTCGGAATTTTTTAAAATAAACGCAATGTTGCCCGAAACTGCGGGGAAACACTTTCGCAACGACCACAACGACACCATTCAAATATCCGGCCTCTCATTATGAACTTCGCCTGTCCGACCTGCCACATCACCCTTCAAGCCGAAACCGACTATGCCGGAAAAACGGTGAAGTGTCCCGGATGTGGAACCCGTATTCAGATTCCAGAAGATTTCGGCGCCCCGCCGTCACCCGATGGAGTGGCGGACAGTGCCGGGGAGGAAATGGCGGATCAATATTATGACCAACTCCCCGAACTCAATATTGGGACGGTCCACGCGGGTCGCCACCCATCTTATGTCAATGTCTGGCTGGCCGGGGCCATAGGATTTGGAGGTACCTTTTTCTGGTATATTCTCATGAATCTCATGCCTCGAAAGGGCCCCGAAGGTCTGAGTGTTGGCTCCTATCTGAGACAACTCTTCACCCAGCGGGGCGGAACGCAATACGTCACCACACTCCTGATGTTCTGGTGTCTCGGGATCCTGATTCTGAAAGCCATCAACATTCGCAAACAGCGGAGTGCCATGATGATTCAGGCCCTGCCCACTGCGATTGATGAGGAAATCAACCCGCAAAACCTGAAGGAATTTCACGACAATCTGATCAATTTTCCCCAGCCGCTGAGAAACACCTACATCGTCAACCGGATTCGCAAGGCACTGGAATTTTTCTATGTTCGACAAAGCAACCCGGAAGTGGCCCAGATGCTGAGTTCCCAATCCGACGTGGATGCCGCGAAAGCGGCGGGAAGCTACTCGATGGTGAAGGTATTTTTCTGGGCCATTCCCATCATGGGATTTATCGGAACGGTACTTGGAATTGGAAATGCCATCGGTGGCTTTGGCGCCGTGTTCGGAGCCGGAGCCAGTGGTGACATGGGCCAGATCAGTGGCCCGCTTCTGAAGGTGCTCGCCTCCATGGGGGTCGCCTTCGACACCACCCTGCTGGCCCTGGTTTTCAGCATTATTTTGAGCTTCCCTGCCAGTGCCCTGCAGAGCCAGGAAGACGATCTCGTCACCGACGTGGATGAATACTGTATCGACAACCTGCTCAAGCGGCTCAATGACGGAGGGGCTGGCGGCAACGTGGACGCCTCCGACGCCGGACTGCTCAAGGCGGTGGGTGACGCTATCGCGAGTAATCAAAAGGACATTATGAGTCATTTCGAGAGTGTCCAGAAGGGCATGGCCGACAATCTCGGGAAGCAGGTGGAGCAACATGAAAAAGTGGCCGAAGCCGTCGAGAACCAACTTGCGGCAATCAGCGAACGCACCGAAAAATATGAAACCAGGCTCGACGACGAGTTTTTTGCTTCGCTTGAACGAATGCGCCGGGAGTCCGTTGGCGCCATGAAAGATCAAGTGAAATCTCTCTCTGAAGGGATCCAGAACCTCAACACGGTCCTCAAAGAACTCAACGGAAAACAAGTCGTCGTTCAAAAGAAAAGCTGGTTCAGGCGAGGGTAATCTCAGCCGAAAAATTTTACTTGGAGAAAAATGGGGAGGAGACGGTCAGACAGCGGGACATCGGTAAACCTGTTCCCCTTCCTCAGTATCCTGGTGAGCATCATAGGATGCCTCACCCTAATCATTGTGATCATCAACCTGATCGCCATGGGCCGGGGGGAAGGACAAACTCCCGAGGAAGTGGAAAGGGCTCAAAAGTTTGTTGAACTCAAGAAACAAAAGGAGGCCCGGCAGGAGGAAATCGATAAACTCCGCCAACAAATCGAAGACCTCATTCAAAAAAACCGGGAGACTCTCGCCGCCCGCGACAAGCTGGCCATGCTCAAGGAGATGCTTAACAACCAGGAGGAGATTGATGCCGACCGCAACGAATTGATTGCCCATTTCAATCTGCTGCAAACAACCAATGAACAACTCGTCGCGAACCAGAAATCTCTCCAGGAAGAAATAAAGAAAAAGGAAGACGAAATTGCCAGGCGAAAACTCCCTCCCAAACCGGCTGCTTTGCGGGTTCGTCCCAGCGGAAGTTCCACCAATACCAGGCCATTCTTTGTCGAAATATCGGACACCAGCATTTACATTCACCGCAGCCTCAGCAAAGAGCCCGTCGCCATTCCAATTGCCTCCCTGAACCAAAGCAAAGAGTTTATCGATCTCCTGAAGAAAGTGGCCTCCCAGCCCTATAACCGGCTGATTTTTCTCGTCAGGGGAAATAAATCCGCCGCCAAAGCGTTTCACACAGTGAACGGATTGGTTTCCGCCTTCAACAGCGCCAACAAAACACGAATCATCCCCGGTCGACTTCCCCTGCCTGGAAAAGGGCTGGTGGATCTCCAGGTCTTTGCCCAGTTTCTGGAACCATGAACACCCCAACCCGCCTCTACTGAACCATGTCCCGCCGAGTCAAAGTGGAAGAGGAACGCAGCATGGACTCCCTCATGAATGCCATGACCAATGTGGTCGGAATCCTGTTGTTAATCCTGATCATGAGCAGTCTCGGTATCACCGCTGCCGTGCGCAAAGTAGTTGAGAACCTTCCGGAGGTCCCCGCCGAACAACTCGCCGCCATGGAGATTAGCCGCAAGAAGACTCTCGAAAATCTCCAGGAGTTGAAGGAAACTTTTGCCAACACCAGAGCTAATCTTCCCAAACCGGACGAAGCCCGGCAGCTCGTCGCCAACCTCAAGGAATTTGAGAAAGACAACAAAGATCTCTCCGCAAAAAACGCGGACATTGAAGAATGGCGGAAAAAGGTGGACGAGGAAAAGGTCAAGAAAGCCAAAAACGAAGAGATCGTACTGGCCAAAGACAAGCGGAACAAGGAGTTGGATGCCATCCTGGACAGGACAACCGAACCAGTCACCTACCCCGCCAAAGAAATCAGAATGCCCGACCCCCGCCTGGCCGACCCGAATTCCACGGTTCTCTATCTCGTGTGCAAAAACCAACGGCTGTATTTCATCGGAGATCCCTATTCCCACGTCCTGAAGGTTCGCGATGTCATCGACCAGAATTTCACCGATCTGGCTTTCACGGGGAAAGCCATCGGCTCTTACACCTACGCCCTCAAGGGCGCCAAAAAGCATCAGAACGGTTATTTCCTCCCGATCACGGAAAGGTACCGCCTGACCAGGGGAAAAGAAAAGGAACTCGCTTTCTGGAACAATGTCATGACCAGATTCACAAATCGGGAGGGGAAAACCAGCGATCTTCCCATTTTAAAAAGGATCATAGGTAGCGACAACAAGGCGGAACTGCCCGTCCAGAAATTCCGTTATGACCTCAAAAAGATTGAAAAATATTTCGCCAACGGAAAATTCGGCCCCAGCGACTTTCAGTATTTCATTGGCAAGGGAGGCGGCGACCGGGTGAAACTTAGCATTGCTCCCAGAGAAAAAGGGGGCTGGGACAACGGCACACTGGGCGCCGTTGGCTCACCATTTGAATCGATTTGCAAAACGACCAGCACCAACAGGAGAAGCATTTTTTATTACTATGTCGATCCCGAAAGCTTCGAGACCTACCTACAGGCCAGGAACATCTCTGAATCATTCCGAATTCCCGCTGGCTGGACCATTTGGGAAGGCCAGAAGCTGGACCTCAAAGCCGCTCCGATTCGGAAAACGCTTCGCTACAATCTGTCCTCCCTCCCGGCAGCGGACTACCTGAAGCTGGCCCAGTCGGTGACCCCGTTTCTGACATCCTCACTGTCCAAAGAGATTGCCGAGTTCGACCAACGGGTCACTGCGTCCCTGCCGCCCACCATCACCAAGCCCGAAGAAAAAAACGCTTTCATTGAAAAGCTGAAACCGGAACGCCGGGAATGGATTGTGACCCGCCTGCAACCCTACACCATCGAACCTCTCCGGGCAGCTCTCGCCGCGCAGGAAGCATCCGGTGTCGCCGATGTCCAGATTGAAATCAACCCTCCCGAAATCCCCCAGATTCGGGTATTCCTTCCGTCCACTCCGCCAAGCAAACCCACCCCGCCCCCGAATCCCAAGACCAGGAAACCCGCCAAAGCGGCCCCCCCGGCGGGCGCTGGCGGACTGATCCTCGACTGAGCCCCAGTGAGCCCATTATTTCTTTCCCGACTTTATCCTGAACAGGGTTGGGTCACTCACCTGACCCTGTTGACCTGCCCCGGAAGCTCATAGATATCATGTCGTCCCCAGCAACAGAATCTTCCCCTCCCTCGGTACTGGGCTTCAACCCGACCGATTGGGAGAAATGGTTGGCACAACACGGGGAAAAACCCTATCGAGCCAAACAAGTGCTGGAGTGGATTTTTCAAAAACGGGTCAGCAGTTTTGCCGATATGACCAATCTCAGCGAGGGGCTTCGGCAGCGCCTCCAAACTGAATTCTCGATTGACGCGCTCACTTGCGTTCGAGTGGAAGGATCCATCGACACGACTCGAAAATTCCTGTTCCGACTTCATGATGGGCGACTGGTGGAAACCGTCATGATTCCCGCTTCAAGAGATCCCTACGCGGAGAAACAGAGTGACCGCATCACTCTTTGTGTTTCCAGTCAAGTTGGCTGTGCTTATGACTGCAAGTTCTGCGCGAGCGGGTTGGCCGGATTCACCCGAAATCTCACGGCTGCGGAAATCGTGGGACAGGTTCTCCTGGCTGAAAAAAAGACCGGGAACCGCGTCAGAAATATCGTCTTCATGGGCATGGGGGAGCCCCTGGCCAACTTCCGGCAACTGATTCGATCGATTGAAATATTGAACGCTCATTGGGGCGTGAATATCGGGGCGCGCTACATCACCGTCTCCACCAGCGGGCTGGCTCCGCAGATCAAAAAACTGGCGGAATTTCCCCTGCAAATCCGGCTGGCCGTCTCTCTGCACGGAGCCACCGATGCCGTGCGCCAACCAATCATGCCGGTGAACAGGAAATATCCCCTGGCTGAATTATTCCAGGCCCTCGAGGTATGGCGCGATTTGAAAAAGCAAAAAATCACTTTTGAATACATCCTCATTGAGGGAGTGAACGCGGGCCTGGATCAGGCCGAGATTCTGGCAAAAAGATGCCGGGCCATGAAGGCAAAAGTCAACCTGATCCCTTACAATATAGTGGAGGGACTTCCCTGGACCCGGCCTTCCGTCCCGGTGCAGGAGGCATTTTTAGACGTGCTGAAAAGCCAATCCGTGCCCGCCACTTTGCGTCGGGAAAAAGGTCACGACATCAACGCTGCCTGCGGGCAGTTGCGCCTGCGGGTGGAAGAACAAATGAGTTCCGGCCCGAACCCCGGCCCTTGAACCCAAATGGACCCCAGGGACGCCGCGGAGCAGAGTTCAGTTTGCCGCTTCCCTGAAGCCCTCACCACGCCGAAGCTCTTTTCCATGCGGAGTGGATTTGAAATGCCTCGGCCGCCTGGACACCCGCCTGACTTCCTCTGGCGGCAGCCTGACCGCGAAGAAGCTCATCGAGCGGGGAAAAATCTGAATGATCGCCCCGCGCCAACTGACTTTTATGACAGCGCAGCATGTTCCGTTTCAGCTCCAGGAAAGGACTGATATCGATATAAAACCCCGGATCAAACCCCGCCATGTTGACCGTATCCATCCACCAGAGGCTTGGCGGCGCATCCATCGGCGGGGATTCCGTTTGATGCCCTGCCGAGGCACAAAACCAGGAGGCTGCATCCGACAACAGGGAGCATTGACGATGATCGGGATGATAGTCCTTCCCAGAATGAGCCAGAACCAGGGTCGGTCTGAATTTTCGAAATACCTCGATCAATACGCGCCGTTGATCATACCCCTCGAACAACTCTCCGTCCCCATACCCGGCCTCGTGGAGTTCCGCTCCCAGCAGAGCAGCAGAGGCACGCATTTCAATGCTTCGAGTTTCTCCCAGATTATCAACGGGAGGAGGCACACTCTGGCCCTTGTCGCCCCGGCAAACCACGCAAATGGCGATGGCGGCGCCATCTTCTCTGGCTCTGGCCAGCGTGCCCGCGCAGAGTAGCTCAGCGTCGTCCGGATGAGCTACCACCGCCAAAACTCGATCCTTTTCAAACTTCAAACGCATGACATCGGCTCCGGGCGCTACCTTAGGCGTATATCCGGCAAATCGGCAACGTATTTTGCCAGAGTCAGTCGGGCGTCCGGGTGATTTTGCATCAGTGAAGCGGGGCAGGCCGCCGTCACGGAATCGTGCAAGACCCGCCTGACGACCGCACTTTGCCAGGGGCGATTGCAATAAAAACGCATTTTCCCGGAGGCCAATATCTCTTTCATGCCAACGGTGATGGCTCGGCGGGGAATCAGGGTCAGACCGCCACCGATGGTCACCGAATTGATGGTGCGGGTTTCGCGGCTCAAATTCAAAAGACGGGTAGGCCGGGCCGCAAATTCTTCCAGCGGACAGCTTTCCCCGGGCTCGGGCGGCTCATTGAAGGCCATGTGTCCGTTGATCCCTATCCCCCCGAAACAGGCGCTCACTCCACCTCGACTATCGATCAATTCCTGGATGGCTTCCGGCGCCTTCGGATCGGGAAATACCCGGTTTTCCGGCAGGGGCGCCAGTTCCGGAGCAATCAAATCATAGAACTTTCGATCCATATAACCCCGGAAGCTCAGAGGGTGATCCGCCGGAACCCATTCATCACCGTCCGTGAGATACTCGTCCATATTGATGAGAACAACATCCATCCAGTTGTGGCGCTTCCGATTGATGAGTTCGGCCAGCAGAGGAAACTGGTCGACCGGCCCCACCGGAATAATCAGGGTCGGCATGCGCCCCGATGCCCGGGCCTCCTCGACGATCTTAATCATCTCCGCCGCCATGGCGCTGGCGATCTCGTCCTTTCCGGGAACCACTTCGATGGTAACGGAAGTTCCCCCTCCGAGTTCCGCAGCGGGCACTTTCAAATAATCAGGAAAAAGAGCGTTCATTATCTGTGGTCACGAAAATACCGGATGACATTCCCTCTTGCTGAAATCACCTATCCAGCTTCGTTTTTATTCCGTTTATAGAATGACGAGATGACAAATTCAACCCGATTTCTGAAATGGGCTCGAATCAATTCCAAATGGAAATCTCGAAATAAAAAGGTGGAATCAGCAAAAAGATCATCTGACGATCAATTCATTTGACCTTTTTCCAACCCTGGTTATTATGATTTCAAAATAAATCTTCACCAGTTTAAAATGGATTGCCGTTGATTGAGAAAAAATGCATCCCCGCCCCAGAGAGAGCAAACTGATTGCAAAGAAGAACCGGATTCTCAATGAGATTTTCCGGTGTGGCAGTTGTTCGCGTTTTGATCTGGCCCGGCGTTTAAACATCAATGCCACCATGGTAGGCAATTACGTGGACGATTTTATAGCCTGCGGAATCCTGATCGAAGACGAACCAATTGCATCGGGACCGGGGAGAATACCGGTACCGCTGAGGCTTCGGGCCGATCATGCCTGTCTAATCGGGCTGGAGTTTGAGGCCCTGCGGGCACGCGCCGTGCTGTGTGATTTTGAAGGGACCGTTCTCAAAAAGAAGAGCATTCCTTTCGCCTCGAATGTGAAACGGGAAACGGTTCTCCGTCGAGTCGTCACCATGGTTGGCGAGTTGATTCAAGCGGCCCCCCACCCGGTGTTGTCAGTGGGTATTGCCGCTCCCGGGCAGGTGGATTGTGAGACGGGTCGCATCCTTCAATACGAACTGTTGCCGGATTTTAATGAGGTTCCCTTGCTGGAAAGATTGAAAAAGGAAGTCGATGAACCGGTTTTTGTTGAAGACAACATCAGAGCCGTGGCCTTCGGGGAGTTGATGCGGGGAAATGGTCGGGGAATCCGGGATTTTCTCTGTCTGGCGGTTCGCTCGGGTCTCGGCCTGGGTATCGTGATTAACAGGAGAATCTACAGTGGCTGCAATACCATGGCCGGTGAAGTCGGCTACACCGTTTTTCCCGATGCCGGTGGCGCCAGCAAGATGACGGATCTGGTTTCCGCCAAAGGCATTGTGGAGCAGGTTCGCGCGTCTCTGCAATCAGGGCAAAGCAGCCCGCTCCGCAAACAACTTATCGACAGGGGCGAAGATCTTTCTCTCAGCGATGTGGTGGAGGCCGCCGAATCCGGAGATGAACTGTTCGAGTCACAACTCATTCAGACCGGGACCTATCTCGGAATGATTGCCGCCAACCTGGCCAATTTGTTTGCTCCGGAGAAGATTGTCCTGTCTGGAGAAGTGCCCGCTTGTTCTCCCCTTGTCCGCCAGACCATGGAACGGGTGTTCCGTCAGTACACCCTGCCCCAGATTTTGAAAACTGTGTATCTGGAGCAAGGGGCACTGGGCTCACTGGCCGGGGCAGTTGGCGCCGCCTGGATGGGATTCGGTCGCATTTTTCCGGAGGAAGAAGAAATTGTCAGTCTCAATCTTGAAAGAAAAGAATTGATTGCCCCAGGTCCATTGACAGGTTAGCCCGATAAAACATGAGCCAGGAAAATACCACGATTCCCAAACCGGCCGATCTACTTCGTTCCGACGACTGGAAGTTTGAATACCATCAAAAATCGAGTCCGGAGAATTCCAATCTTGAGTGGATCACTTACGGCAGCTACCGGATGGCGCCGGGCGCGACGAGCGATGAGTTCTTTCATCACAGAGAGGAATCTCTGCTATTTTGCATGACGGGTAATCAGACGGTGAAGGTGGATGGCCAGTCCTTCGCCCTTTCCCATTATGACACCCTCTATGTTCCATTGGGGACCCCCTATCAGATCACGGAACACTCCGATGAGGAAGGCCAGATCATTATTTGCCGGGCGCCGGCCGAAAATCGCCATCCTCCCTTTTACTCTGAATGGGAAACATTCCGCCACGATGAATCCCGCATTCGTCACCTCGATAAAAAAGAGGTCTACATGATGTTCGACGTGAGCGAAGATGCCGACAAACTGGTAGCCGGATACACAATTTATGAGCCCTTCACCCGCGCCTGGCCTCCCCACAACCATACGGATCAAGAGGAAGTTTACATTTTCACGCAAGGCAATGGCGCCATGGAGGTTTACCCGGATGAGGAACACAAAACCTTTGTTCACAGCATGAAAACGATGGATGCAGCCACCATCCCCAAGCTGAATTATCACCCCGTTTACAGTCAGGAAGAAGAGTTGCATTTTATCTGGTGCCTCGCGGGAGAGCGATACTGGGTGGGCGACAAGCATCAGTCGTTTATGGATGCGTCCGTAGATCAATTGACCACCTGAAAACGCCTTGACCCAACCCTGTTTACTACCATGACCAACCCTTTTGCCAGCGAAACCCGCCCTCTGTATCTCAATGGTGAGTGGATCACTCAGGGGCCGCCCCTGGAAGTCACCAACCCGTCCACCGGAGAAATTGTAGGCCGCCTATCCACAGTGGGCCGGGAGGGAACCCGCCAGGCAATTGCCGACGCCCAAGCTGCGTGGGCGGACTGGAAAGAGCTGACGGGACGGGAACGCGGCGCTTATTTGAACCGGATCGCGGACGGCGTCGAGGCCCGCGCTGAGGAAATAGCCCGGACAATCACACTGGAAAATGGAAAACCCCTGGTTCAGGGTCGCGGGGAAGTCGGGATGGCAGTGGATCATTTTCGTTGGTTTGCCGAGGAAGCGAGAAGATCCTATGGGAGGGTGATTCCCCAGCAGGCGGCGGGCAAACGCCATCTCACCGTTCGGCAGCCCGTCGGTGTAGTCGGGGCCATCGCGCCCTGGAATTTCCCCCTGGTACTGGCGGCGCGCAAGGTGGCGCCGGCTTTGGCGGCGGGTTGTCCCGTCTTGCTGAAACCCGCCAGTTCCACACCGCTGAACTCGGTGCTGTTGGCTGAAGCGATTCACGAGGCTGACCTCCCCCGGGGCGTCTTTCAACTGCTTGCGGGTCGCGCGGGAGAGATCGGAGCGGAACTGATGGAGAATTCTTCCTGTCGAAAAATCACCTTCACCGGTTCGACGGAAGTCGGCCGGGAACTGATTCGGCAGAGTGCGGGGGGCATCAAGAAACTTTCCATGGAATTGGGGGGCCACGCCCCTCTGATCGTCTTTGACGATGCCGATCTGGGGCAGGCAGTGGAAGGCGCCCTGATTACCAAATTCAGAAATACGGGACAGTCCTGCATCGCCTCCAATCGCCTGTATGTGCAGCGGGGTATTTATGAAGCCTTTCTGGAACTGTTTGTCGATAGAACCCGCGCCCTGAACGTCGGTGATGGTTTGGAGGAAGGAGTGGAAATCGGGCCTCTCATCGACGAAGCAGGGGTTGAGACAGCTCTATCCCACATCAAAGCCGCCACTCAATCCGGCGCCCGACTGCTCTGCGGCGGAGCTCGGCTGGAGGAGATGGGAAGCTGCTACATGGAACCAACCGTTCTGGCCGATGTCGAGGAAAACACCTTGTGTATGAAGGAGGAAACCTTCGCTCCGGTGGCTCCCGTATCGGTCTTTGACGAAGAAGAAGAAGTCATTTCCCGCGCCAACCGAACTGACTACGGATTGGCCGCCTATCTTTTTACGGAAAACCTCAGCCGCGCCTGGCGGGTCGCCGAGGCGCTCGAAGCCGGGACCGTGGGAGTCAACGATGCCGTCCCCTCGACGAGCCAATGCCCTTTCGGAGGGATGAAACAAAGCGGCCTGGGGCGCGAACTCGGGATCGAAGGGTTGGACGGATTTCTGGAAACCAAGCACATCTGTTTGGGAGGAATGGGATGAGGTAGAGAAGTCAGGACTTGGAATTCAGAAAAAAACCAAAAAACAACGAATCATGAAATTATTTCTCGACAGCGCAATGACTGAAGAAATTTCCCATGCTCTCGATATGTGGGATATGGACGGGCTGACAACCAATCCCCGACATGTCATGGTGTCCGGGAAACCGTTTCGCACCGTAATCGCCGAGATCGCGGAACTGGTGAAAGGAACCGACAAACCAGTGAGCGTGGAGGTGAATCCCCATTTCACTGAGTGGAAGGAAATTGTTGAACAAGGCCGCGAACTGGCGGCTCTTTCTCCCAATTTCGTCATTAAAGTGGGCGCCTGCGAGGGAGGTTTCAAAGCGATACGCGAACTTTCCAAAGATGGCATCCGAACCAATGCGACCCTCATTATGTCAGTTGCTCAGGCCTGGCACGCAGCACGCGCCGGAGCCGCCTTCATCAGTCCGTTCCTGGGATGGAAGGACCAGTTCGGGGATTCTCCCGAAGTGTTCATCGGCGAAGTGCGGGCCATGCTGGATCAGTTTGGCTACCAGTCCGAGATCATCGCTGCAGCCATCCGGAATGCGAGGCAGATTGGAGACGTCGCCGTGGCCGGGGCCCATTGCGTGACGGCCGGGATCGCGGTTTACCGAGAAAGTTTTCGCAACCCTTACACCACGATGGGAGAGGGCATATTTCAGGACGCCTGGGATCAAACACCGGAAGCCTGAAGAGGAACAGGGGAAGGAACCATTCCTCCTGAAGACTGAAAAAATACTGCTGAATCCATTCAACTAACAGCCATGCAAAATAGTCAACCAAGCAGCAATTCCAATCTCACCGCGGATCGTCCCACTTTCGTCACTCATCTGGAATGTGGACTCGAGGAAGATCACTACGAAAGCGGCGTGATCCATGAACTGTCAAAGGCGGGGAAACCGCTTTTAGTGCAATATGACCTGGCCGGCATTGGTAACGCTGTCACCAAAGAAGAACTCGCTTCCCGACCCGCGGACCTGTGGCGCTATCGCGAATTTCTTCCTGTCGAGAACACTCAGAATATCATCAGTCTGGGAGAATCTCAAACACCGCTGATTCCCCTTTCCGGTTTCGGGACAGGTGGGGGCGGGCTTTTTGTCAAAGACGAAGGTCGGCTCCCCACCGGATCTTTCAAAGCGCGGGGCCTGTGTCTGGCGGTATGTATGGCCAAAGAACTGGGCATCGACAAGATCGCCATGCCCACCAACGGCAACGCCGGCGCCGCCCTTGCCGCTTACGCAACGCGGGCCGGCATCACCACCTACATTTTCTGTCCGGACGACACCCCCGAGATCAATGTCCGGGAAATTGCCGCCCAGGGCGCCAAAGTGTGGAGAGTCAACGGATTGATCAACGACTGTGGTCGAATCGTCGGGGAAGGGAAAGAATCGATGGGATGGTTTGATTTTTCGACCTTGAAAGAACCTTACCGGATCGAAGGCAAAAAGACCATGGGACTGGAGTTGGCTGATCAAATGGGATGGAAAGTTCCGGACGTGATTTTTTACCCGACCGGGGGAGGAACGGGATTGATCGGAATGTGGAAAGCGTTCAATGAGTTAAAAGCCATGAACTGGATCGAAGGCAAACTGCCCCGCATGGTGGCGGTGCAGGCCACCGGTTGCGCACCGATCGTGAAAGCCTGGAAAGAGGGGAAACGCCATGCCGAACTCTGGCAGGATGCTCATACCATCGCGTCCGGCATCCGGGTGCCGGTGGCGGTGGGGGATTTTCTCATTCTGGATGCTCTGCGGGAGAGCGGCGGATTCGCCGCCGCCGTCGATGACCGTGCCATTGTTCAGGCCGGTGAAGAAGTTTCCCAAAACGAAGGGCTCCTCCTGTGTCCGGAAGGCGCCGCCACTTACGCAGCCTACCAACAGGCCCTGAGCGAAGGAACTGTCGGACCGAATGACACCGCGGTACTCTACAATTGTGCCACCGGATTGAAATACGAGCTTCCCCGTGCCGACGCGAGCCTCGATTGCACTCAGGCGATTGATTACTCAGCTCTTGATGCCTGATCGCATTTTCTATCATGAGCGACATCCTCGTTACTGAAAACATCACCGGCGATGCAATGGATCAGCTCCGCGCCGAGGCGTCGGTCAGTTTTGAACCTGACCTGTGGAGCGACCCTCTTCAACTCAAAGAATCGATCCGGGGAATCAAAGCCCTGGTCGTTCGCAACCAGACTCAGGTCACCAGCGAACTGATCGAAGCCGCTGAGGATCTGAAAATAATAGCCCGGGCAGGTGCGGGTCTGGATAATATCGACACCGATGCCGCGACGGCCGCTGGAATTGTAGTGAGCTTCGCGCCGCGGGCAAACTCGATTTCCGTTGCGGAGCTGGCCATCGGACTGATGATCAACCTGGCAAGACGGATTTCCGCGGCGGACCAGGATACCAGGACGGGAGGATGGAATCGGCAGGCTTTCACCGGGGAAGAACTTTCCGGGAAAACACTGGGAGTGGTCGGTCTGGGTCGGATTGGAATTCTGACCGCCACAAGGGCGAAAGTTTTCGGCATGAATATTGTGGCCCATGACGACTACATTGACCCTGGATCCGTGGCAGTTCAGGCTCTTGACACCCGTCTTGTCAAGCTGGATGCCCTGTTAGGTGATGCCTACTTTCTATCCTGCCATGTACCGCTCACGAACGGAACGAGGGGAATGTTCAATGGAGAACTTTTTTCAAAAATGAAACCCAGCGCCTTTTTCATCAACACCTCTCGTGGAGAGGTCGTGGAAGAACACGATCTGGCTCTGGCACTGAAAAACGGAGTTCTCGCCGGAGCCGCCCTGGATGTCCGGCAGACCGAACCTCCGGATCCCTCCAGCCCCCTGAATTCCATTCCCAATGTCATCCTGACTCCCCATATTGCGGCTTTCACCAAAGAAGGCCAAAGCCGGGTCGTCGATGCGGTCTGTCGGGATGTGGCGGCGGTCCTGGAGGGAGGATCAGCTGTGAATTTCTTCAATTTTTCCGAGCCACGCTGTGCCAAGTGACCTTTTCCATTGTGGTAGCATTGTGGTAAAACCCTGATCCACTCCAAGCCATGTCAATCGAATCGAAACTTGAAGAACTCGGCATTATCCTTCCCGAGGCTCCCCGACCCGTCGCCGCCTATGTGCCCGCGGTGTGCAGCAGAGGCCAGGTGATTGTCAGTGGACAGCTTCCCATGCGGAACGGTGAACTGATGAGCACCGGAAAAATACCGTCGCAGACCTCAATGGAGGAAGCTCAGACCGCGGCCCGTCAATGCGTTCTCAATGGCCTGGCTGTTTTGAAAGCGGAACTTGGCGGAGATCTCAGCCGACTCTCCCGAGTCGTCCGTCTCGGAGTGTTTGTTCAGAGCGACAGTGATTTTCAAGATCAGGCGCAGGTTGCCAATGGAGCGAGTGAATTTCTTCTTGAACTGCTCGGAGACAGCGGACGCCATGCACGGGCGGCAATCGGCGCCAACTCTCTGCCACTCAATGCCGCCGTTGAGATCGAGTTCACCTTTGAAGTGAGCTGAGCCTGGCGATCTTTTCCGCTGAATTGACTTTTTACGAAAAAGAACCTTTCCCAGAGTTCCTTCCGAACTATATTCCGGCGAAATGCCTGAACCTCGCAACTCAACTGACTTCGGCCCGGGAAAATTGATGGTGGCAAACCGGGGTGAAATCGCCATCAGAGTGTTTCGAGCCGCCACGGAACTGGGGCTCCGCACGGTTGCTATCTATGCGGAAGAAGACCGTTTCTCCCGACACCGTTTCAAAGCAGACGAAGCCTATCTTCTTCGCAAAGAAAAGGGCCCGGTCGGCGCCTATCTCGATATCGAAGGCATTATCCAAATCGCCCGAGAACAAAACGTTTCACTGATTCACCCTGGCTATGGCTTTCTCTCTGAGAACCCTGATTTTGCCCGGTCCTGTCGCGATGCAGGAATTCAATTTATCGGACCTGACCCGGAGAAACTGGATGGGATGGGTGACAAAGTAGCCGCCCGCGCCCTGGCAAAGAGAGCCGGGGCGCCGACTCTTCCCGGAACCGATGAGGCCGTTTCGGATGCTGACAAGGCTGTCCGGATAGCCCGCGAAATCGGGTTTCCCCTGATCATCAAAGCCGCCTTCGGGGGAGGAGGACGGGGAATGCGTGTGGTCGATGCAGAAAAAGATCTGGAGACAAAATTAGACGAAGCCCGGGGGGAAGCAGAAAGCGCCTTTGGAAATTCGGCTGTGTTTCTGGAACGATTTGTGCGCAATGCCAAGCACCTCGAAGTGCAGATCCTCGGGGATCAGCACGGGAATATCGTGCATCTGCATGAGAGGGATTGCTCGGTGCAGCGGCGTCACCAGAAGGTGGTGGAGATTGCCCCGTCAGTTGATCTGGATGAGGGTGTGCGGAGAGATCTTTGCGAGGCGGCGGTGAGGATATCCGCTGAAATTGCTTACAACAATGCGGGGACGGTCGAATTTCTCTACGACGTCGATAACGGGGAGTGGTTCTTCATCGAGATGAATCCCAGGATTCAGGTGGAACATACGGTCACTGAAATCATTACCGGGATTGATTTGGTACGGTCACAAATTCTGGTGGCCCAGGGTCACCGGTTGCATGATCGGGAAATCGATATTCCACCGCAAGAGGAGATTCCGAGAAACGGCTTTGCCGTGCAATGCCGCATTACCACCGAGGATCCGGCCAATCACTTTTCACCTGATTATGGCAAAATCCTGAATTATCGCTCCGCGGCCGGGTTTGGGATTCGTCTGGATGCCGGAGCGGGCGACGCCGGATCGGTCATTACTCCGTTTTATGATTCCATGTTGGTCAAGCTGACCGCCTACGGACCGAGATTTGACATCGCCCTGCAGAGAATGCACCGGGCCTTGCGGGAGTTTCGGATTCGGGGGGTCAAAACCAATATTCCCTTTCTTGAGAACGTCATTCTGGATCCGACATTTCGCGCGGGAAAAGCGAATACCCGTTTGATCGATAGCCATCCCGGACTGTTTCAGTTCAAGCCCCGCAGGGATCGCGCGACCAAATTGCTTTCCTATCTCAGCGATGTGACGGTCAACGGCAATCCCACCACCAAAGGCTACCGGCTGCCCAAGGCTCTTCCCCCGGCGCGGCTCCCCGATTTTGATCGTCGCGGAGAAGTTCCAAAAGGGTCCCGCGACCGATTACTGGATCTGGGGCCTGACAAATTTGCCGAGTGGATTCGGAACGAAAAACCGCTCCTGATTACGGACACGACCATGCGGGATGCGCACCAATCTCTGTTTGCAACCCGAATGCGGACCGTTGACATGCTGAATATTGCCAGCGCGGTTGCCCAGCGAACCCCGCAGTTGTTCAGCTTGGAAATGTGGGGAGGGGCGACCTTTGATTCCGCGATGCGGTTTTTGAAGGAATGCCCCTGGGAACGGCTCAGAAAGTTGCGGGAGAAAATTCCGAACATTTGTTTCCAGATGTTGTTCCGAGGCTCCAATGCTGTGGGCTATTCAAATTATCCCGATGACGTGGTAACTGGATTCGTGAAACATTCGGCCGAATCCGGGATGGATATTTTCCGCATCTTTGATTCCCTGAACTACCTGCCGAACATGAAAGTGGCGATGGAAGCAGTCAGGGACCAGGGAAAGGCTGTTTGTGAGGCTGCCATCTGTTATACAGGGAATATCACGGACCCGAAACGCAACAAGTATTCGTTGAAATACTATGTTTCAAAAGCAAAAAAACTGGAGAAAATGGGAGCCCATATCCTCTGCATCAAGGATATGGCAGGATTGTGCCGACCTTTTGCCGCCAGTAAGCTGGTTTCCACTCTGCGGGATGAAATCGGGTTACCCATCCACTTTCACACTCATGACAGTTCCGGGATCAACGCCTCATCGGTGTTGTTTGCCAGCGAAGCCGGGGTCGATGTGGCTGACCTTGCCCTGGCGTCCATGTCAGGATCGACCAGTCAGCCAAACTTGAATTCCGTTGTGGCAGCCCTGGCCGGACAGAATCGCGATACGGGCTTAAATCTGGATGCACTCAATGAGCTTTCCGATTATTGGGAACAGGTCCAGGGATTTTACAAACCCTTTGATACCAGTCCCCGTTCCGGGACGGCTGAAGTTTACGAACACGAAATGCCGGGAGGGCAGTTTACCAATTTGAAAGAACAGGCCAATGCCATGGGGCTGGGCCATCGCTGGTCGGAAATTTCGAAAACCTACGCCGGGGTGAATCAGCTTTTTGGGGACATTATCAAGGTGACACCCAGTTCCAAAGTGGTGGGAGACATGACCATGTTTCTCATCACTCGGGGGATTACTCCGGAAGAAGTGCCGAGTCTCGCGCCGGGTTCAGTGGATTTTCCGGAGTCAGTCATCGACATGCTGTGGGGCGGTTTAGGGCAGCCTGACGGGGGCTGGCCGAAGGATGTCCAAAAAGTCGTTCTGGGTGACCGCGAACCCACCACCAAGCGGCCGGGAGAATTGGCCGAGCCGATTGATCTGGTGACCAGCAAGGAAGAGCTGGGCAAACTCCTGGGCCGACCGGCCACGGACGACGACTTTTTCAGCCACCTGATGTATCCTCGGGTATTCGAAAAATTCGACGAGTTTCTGAGAAAATATGACCGCGTTTCCGGCTTGCCGAGCACCGCGTTCTTTTATGGATTGAATGTTGGAGAGGAAATTGCTGTTGAGATTGATCCCGGAAAGATTTTGTTTATCAAGCTCATAGGCACCAGCGAAGCGGACAATGAAGGTCGGGTGAATGTTTTTTATGAACTCAACGGAATGCCTCGCGAATCTCAGGTGGTTCATTTGGAAAGCGTTCCCAAGGATTTGGTGACGCGGCCCAGGGGAAATCCCAACGATCCATCTCAAATCGTGGCCCCCATGCCCGGTATGGTCACCGAAATCGAATCGAAAGTGGGAGGCAAGGTCGAGGAAGGTGATTCCGTGATCATCCTCGAGGCGATGAAAATGCTGACTTCCATTTCCGCCGGCAAATCAGGAGTTGTCACCGAGATTCTGGTCGATCAGGGAGATTCGGTGGAGGCGGGAGAATTGCTGGCCCGCCTGGACGAGTGAATTTTCCATTTCCCGCCCCGAATTATTCATCGGGCAGGTTCTCGATTTTCTTCGACATGCTGAAAAGCACCCAGGCGAGCAGTGCCACAGCCAGAGTAATGGCAGTCCAGAAAAATGCCCGCCTGCTCAGTTGAGAAATTCCCCGCCCCCGCTTCGCTTGATGCGTCGGATTTACCTGAAGCGACCCCAAGGGGAATTCGGTGACTTTCAACCCGTGTCCGCGAGCAGCCAGAATAGCGGACGATTCATATGCCGGAACCTGAATGCGCTGGCCTTCGTCTCCTCCGAAATAGAGTCGGATGCGATCACCGGGCGCCGCCAGGCACAATAAGCGATACACGGGACCTCCGGCCTCGAATCCATCAATGTGCAGCGGTGGATCGTCGTAATTCTGAATCACAATCCGGTAGTGCTCCGCCCGCTGCTCGGGAAACTCCATGGTCAATCGGCTTTCGTGGAAATCGCCCAGATCGTAACGAAAAAGATTGTCTCTCCTGAGAGTCTTCCACCTCTCTGCCTTCCCGGAAACATTTGAAACCACAGCTGTCTGAACTGAGAATTCCCTTCGAAAATTCTTACTCCCGGTGACAAGAGTGAATCTGGTCAAAGGTTGTTTCCGGGATTGAAGAAGCACCTCCGTCTCCTTCTTTTCCGAATTCTCCTTCACATCCATGCTGCTCAGAGGATAGGCCACCCAGTCAGTCGGGACGGCCTCCTGCTTCCCCTGTTCGGTGTACCAGTTGAGGCTGTCGATCCGGAAAGGCCGACTGGTCACATCCGCCCTCACTTTCCTTTCGATTTCCTCTCCGTTTCTGATTTGCCGGGAGATCCGGCGAATGGGCGAGTCTTTTTCGTCAACGGCATGGTCAATGATTACTTTGAAATATCGATAGTCGTTTTTCGGCAGGGCAATCTCTGTTTTTCGGATATTCAGATAGCGGCTGTAATCAAAAATCCTCTCATTCGTAACCAGGGGCATCCAGGATTCCCTGTCCGGGCTGCCGGACACGCTGACACCGCATTCGAAATCCCGAAGCGGCGTATCGATGGCAGCCCGGGCCGCATTTTTCTTTTTGTCCCGCAATCGAACGGTGATTTCGATTCGGTTATCCTGGGTTTCCTGAAGGGAGATGTCCTCCGCATCAATCCGCCGCGAGCGTCTATTGACCGGTGGTTGCGAAAATTTTTCCCGCAAAAATGGAACTTCTTCAAGATGATTGTCCTTCCGCTTTCGGACGAGCCGCAGATTCGAGTAGTCGCCGCGAATCTGCTCAAAAACTTCACTGTCGAGCGGAAAAGCAGCGATCCCTTCGGATTCCATTTTTACCCCAGTCTCTTTGAAAAAGCCAAAGGGGACCGGGTCAAAATCAGCTGCAAGGGCGGAGATTGGGCCCACTGCCATTATCAGGATGAGGTAAACGGGGGATGTTTTCATCAGATCGGAATTGTTCAAAGAAGAGCCTATTCAATCTCCTCCGATTCGGTTTCGAATGTGGAACGGTACTTGAGATACACAAAAGAACTGATCAGGACCAGCACCCCGAGAACCAGGAAGGCAATGACTCGATAAACCTGGTCAAGATCCGCGAGATCCCGGAAAAATATTTTCAAGACCACGCCAGCCAGCAGGACCAGCGCCGTTCCCCGCAGGACGGAAACCTTTTTCAGAATGCCGACAAGCAACGTCCCCAGCGCGAACAGGGCCCAATAGATAGATATTCCGCCCATCCGAAATGCATGTACATAGTGATAGAGAAAGGTCCATATTTCCTGTGAACTATATAAAAAAAACAAAGCGAGCCCCAGATAGGCGAAAATTTTCCCCGTCATCTTGTGCGACAACGATTGTCCACAAATCCGCCACCCGTAGATCAAAAGTGCGATCAGTGCCCCATAGTCAATCACCCGCATTCCAAAACCGCGGAGCAGTTCCGTCTTTTGAAAGGCGCCCCAGGAGTTTGGATTCCAGTGCCAGACATCCACCAGAAAGACTTTCACGATGGTCGCCGCAACAAAAATCCATAAAAATACGAAAATGACTTTTCCGGACCCACGCAGGCCACCAATCAGCAACAACAGACAAAGTCCCGCCCAGAGAATAGACATCGCCGGTGGGCGAAACGGGAGGTAGAGAAAAGAGATGCTTCGATCAATCTCGAAGTTGAGGTAAATAAAGGACATCGCGATCATCAGCCAAAAAAAGGCCCTGACCACCCAGTGAGAGTCAATCCATGGCCGGACGTCATTGGAATCATCAACCACCAGACTTGAGGAGGCCGGCATCTTAAACATGTTTGCAGCGGCAAAAAAGGACGCCACTGGAAGGCCAAAAATACAGAGGCGTTCCACCAGGCCCCTCCAATAAAGGGCAAGAGATTCCGGTTGTCGATAGCCACCGAACTCTCCACCGAGATCGAAAAACAAGAATCTGAAAAGGACGATCCCATAAAGCAGGTAAGCGAGCTGACGGAGGAATTCACTTTTCAGCCGGGACGCGATCCAGAGCATTACAAATCCCTGAATCGCCCAACTCACCGTGATCCATCCCTCGGAAAGAACCAGCGGCAGAGTGATCGCCACAAAGAAGGCGGCCAATCCGATGAAGCTCAGGAGCAGCCCCCTATCCTGAATGTTTTTCTTCAGGAACCAGTAGGAATGAGCGATGTAGAACGCTGCCAGACTCAGCGTGACCCAGGAGACCATTTCGCGAGAGTAGGTTTCTCTTACGAAATAAACACTGAACCCGAAGAACACACCCGCGTTGAGAAAGAGGAACAGCAGTTCCAGGAGGGTCGACTTTTTCCGGTTCACCAGGTGAAAGATAAAAGTGATTGTTGAGAACAATACGAAAAAGCAGATTAGAAATGGCATAAACACCCAGAATCTTCCCGCATCGAAGTAGGAATGGCTGGCCTGAAAAAACAGGAAAAAAGTCGCTGTAAAACCCAGGTAATGCAGCAGACGCCATTCCTTTTTCCCTGAGACATAGAAAACACCGATCCCCAGCAACAGGATGTAGGAAAACAGTCCCACCAGATTGCTCGAGTCGCCCGCGATCATCAACGGTGTTCCATATCCGCCCAGCAAGCCGAGCACCGCAATCAACTGTGCATTCAGTTGAACAGCCAGAAACCCCGCCGCCAAAGTCACCAGAGCCATCAGGGCGAAGGCCGGCGCCATGCTGAGAATGTCTTCATGGAAGGCCGTATAAAAGCTGAAATAGAGCGTCGCAAAACCGGCGCCGCAAAGCCCCTGCCCCAACAGCTTGTATTTTCCACCAAACAAGCGGAGGCCGCCAATAATGGATCCACTTCCCGCGAGAATACAAAGCGCCACTTTTCCCATCGGCCCGATGATTCCTTTGGCGATGGAATATTTCAGAAAAAATCCGATTCCGATAATCAGGATCAAGACGCCCATACGCAACAGCCATGTCGTGGCCACGGCAAATTCCATGGTCACTCCTTTGTCACGGTGATCTTCTCCAACCACGATCCAGTTCCAGATTTTACCCAGAATTTCTTTCGCCGACGACTCGAACTTCGACGGCTCCCTGAGAGTCCGTTCGGCAACGGGTTCTCTCTTTTCGGGAGAGGCGGCAGCACCAACTGTGAAGCGGGCAGAAACTCCCGACGGCAGGGGTGTAGGCACGGTTCGGCCCGACTCTTCCCGTTCCGATGGGGCACGGGACGCGGGTTCTTCGCGTCGATCAGATTTCGACTCTTCGATCTCATCCGCGGGAGAATCCTGTTCTGGTGGCGGCGTCAACTCACGGCGAATCATTCGCAATTCATTCCGAACATCCCGTTCAAATTCACTTAACTGAGACCTGGTTCGGCGGACTGTTGAAAGCACTATCAGCAGGAGAATGGCGGCAATAAAAATGCAGAGAAACAGGAAAAACACACTCATTGGCATCAAAAACGGTTATCGGTCCACCGGCAGACCAGTCCACCGTCGCCAAAATAACCCGCACGGATAAATCGAAAACGGACCAGAAAACGCCAAGCTCGGTTCCCTCGCCTATAGTAAACAAGTCGCGGACTTTTTCAACGATTTCCGCGTTCCCCCGGTTGCCCGCCCCACTTTCCAGGTTGGCAGCGCCACCTCCGTATCGGTGACTGCTTCAAACGGAAATTTTTACTCTTCCGAGAAATCGAGATGACTTTTCCAGGACCAGAATCCGCGAAGCACATCTCACTCTCTCTCCCGCAGTGATAACCCCGAAAACTCCCGCCGCACCCCGCCGACCACGATGAGATCCCATTCATTTTTCATCGCCCTCTCGATAGTCGCCAGACATGCCCTGATCAGGCCCGTCGCTTGCCATGAACGAGGAAGCCAGAATGATTTATTATAAATATTGTAAAAACAATAGAAGGTGAGTATATTTTCCCCGATACAATCCAGATCCCCTGCATGAGGAACCTTTGCCCAATCGCGAATCCCAACTCATCTGTGAACGAAAAATTCAGTCGGCTTCCCGATCTGAGCCCGACTCGTTTTCTCTGGAGAAATCCGGCCGACTGGCGGGATCGTCGAGTTCGAACGGATCAACGGGTGGTCTACCGGTTTTCTCACGGACGCAGCGCCCTCCGGCTTGGCCTGGAAATACTCGGGCTGGGGCCGGGAGATCGGGTCCTGATTCCGGATTTTATCTGCGATGTTGCCGTTGATCCTCTGCGGGATCTGGGCATCGAACCGGTCTTTTATGAAATTTCGAGAGAGCTAAAGCCCGATTGGGAGGCACTCCACCGGGCCTCAGATTCGTCTGTGAAGGCCCTTTTCATGATTCATTACTTTGGACAGCCGCAGGATGTTGAAAAATTCAGGACATTCAGTCGGGAACATGAGCAGCTTCTGATCGAAGACAATTGTCACGGATGGGGCGCGCTGGCGCCGAATGGCCAGCCGCTCTGTTCCTTTGGTGATATAGGGATCAGTTCGCCAAGAAAAGTTCTGCCTATCCTGAACGGTGGAACTCTCGAAGTATCGGTTGAAAAAAACCCCCATCTGGATTCGCAGCCCAACAATGCGCCATTTGGCGCCATCAGAAATCTGATCAAGTCCACAGCGCGGGAATTGCTCTCTCCGTTTCCTCCCTTGCTGAACCGGATTCGATCACCGCAACCCTATCATATTCAGGGCGCCTTCAAGGATGAGGAAATTCCGCGGTGGTCCATGGACCGGAAGTCGCTTGAAATACTGGAATCCACCGACTTCGGAAAAGTGGCCGGGACCCGGCGTGAAATCTATTCAATATGGAATGACTGGCTGAACCCTTCCAACCTGGAACCCGTCTTCAAGGAATCCGCCGCGGGAGCGTCACCTCTTCTTTTTCCAGCATGGGCCCCGTCTGAAAAAATCCGGAACCAATGGTTCGACTGGGGTTTTGCAAATCGGATTGATGTTCATTCGTGGCCCACTTTACCCGCGGAACTGGTGACCGAGAGTGGGAATGCCAGTGAACTGTGGAAGCATTTGGTTTGTTTTCCTATTCACCAGGAAATGAATCCGGACAGACTGAAACGCAAACTGGCCCCTCTCGCTTCCAATCCGCTACCTTAGCCAAGGGCATGAAGAACTCCGCACAAAAGCGAAACCGGGCTATCCGACTTGCGGTGATCACTTCGATCATCTCCAAATTCGGGACGGTCGTTTTGCGCCTGATTTCCATCCCCATCGCGATTCGACTCCTGGGCATGGATCAGTTCGGCGTTTATGCAGCGATCACCATGGCCGTTGGAATGATCGATATGCTCCATATCGGGATCGGCCCTGCTCTGACCCGGGGAATCGCCAGAGCCGCCGCGAAAGGAGATCGCGAGACTGAACGCAATCTTTTCACCACCGGCTTTCTCATCAGCAGTGCTTTGACCGTTTTACTCGCCGGAATTTTTGCCTGTCTCTTGTGCTCCATCCCCATTCCCGTTCTGTTTGGCGACAAATTTGCGTCGCTGGAGGAGCCAATGCTTCGGGCGAGTTGGATCGCACTCGGAATCATTACCATTGAAATGGTTTGCATCATTTGTGACAAAGCACGCGATGGCTACCTGGAAACCAACTACAACAACGCATGGGGAGCCGCGGGCAATATTTTGGGAGCTGCAACCCTGCTGGCGGGAATCTGGTTTTTCCCGACCATAGAATTCCTCATCCTCGCCATTAATGGTTCCATCGCCCTTGGCAAGGCGGGCAATTCCGTGCATCTCTTTTTCCAGAGAACATACCTGCTGCCGCGATTTTCAAATTTTAAAACCAGCCTCATTAAAACACTCGCCTGTGACGGGTTTCGATTTTCCATCACCTACGTGCTCAGTGCTCTCGTGGAATACAACGCCATCGCCTATCTCATTGGAAGGACCGCCGGTCCGGAAGCGGTGAGTGTCTACCAAGTTTTGATCACCATTCACTTTTCTCTCACTGGCGTCGTGCTGATGTTGACAACGCCGATCTGGCCCGCTCTCATGGACGCCCATGCTCGGGGGGACGGAGAGTGGATTCGAAAAGCCGCCCGGAAACTCTACCTGCTGTGCCCCGCGTTTGCCGTTGCCGTTGCCATCGGTTTAATCATCGCCGGCCCCTGGGTGATTCCCCTGTGGACAGGAGATGAATTTCGCAATGCCGTAGAGGCAAAATTTCAATTGAACCGGCTCACTCTCGCTGCCTTTTCAGGCTGGTTTTTGTTCCATATCTGGAGGCATATAAACCAGGTTCTCGTTCTTGGCGTGGGGGAAATGAACGCTGCCTCCCGGACGGTCATCATCGAATCCGTTCTGGTAGTGATCCTGGCGGGGTCTGTTCTGTTCAGCGGGGGCGCCCTTGCCATGATATACGGCGCCATAGCCATTGGAATCGCGTCGGTCTCCGGTTGGGTGTATCCCCTGGTTTTTTCCCGCGCCATCCGAAAAGAAGCCGCCGAGTCGGAACAGGCTGCCATCCCGGCAATTCCCTCAACAGGCTGAATCGAACAACAAAACTCCTGTCTCATTTGCTTGCCATTGCGACCTGATACGGGCTATTGATTGAAGTAATATGATCAAATTTCTTCACACCAGAATTCGAGTCAGTGACCTGGACGCCACCATTGACTTTTATGAAACACTGGGATTCAAACTGATGCGTCGAACCGATAAATCTCCCGCCGGGAATCAACTCGCCTTTCTGGACTTGGATGGAAACGAGCACTCCCTGGAATTGTGTTATTCCCCGGATTTTGCAGTCAAGTTTCCCGAAGACCTTATGCACACCGCCATCGGAGTGCGGGACATCATGGCCTATTGCGACGCATTGGAAAAAAAGGGTCTCGAAATCTGGCCGGAAGATTGGAGGGAGGCTTTTCCGTCCGGCGCGAAAACAAAGATGGCATTCGTCACCGACCCCGACGGATACGAGGTCGAGATTCTGGAAAAGTGACTCCTCCGCAAAGCAGCTCCCACCAAAGAAAAGAACCCACTTTTTCTTCCGTGAAAACCCACCGCTGAGCCGTCGCACGGTAAGGGATTGCGCCAGCGCGAAAGCCTCTTGCCTAATGGCCGGGGCCAGTTTACTTTAGCGGTCTGCCAGAACAAGCATTCCTCTTTCAGATGCCCCTTCTGTATTTGAGAGTGATGAAAAGACACGCAGCCATTCTGATTTCTATTGCCGTCCTGCTTGCAATGCTGGCAGTGGCGCCCTCCTGTACCACAATAAAGCAGGGGCAGACATGGGAGCAATCATTGGGCGCCATTTCTCCCGCCCCCCTCAATCCCGGAGAGGCTCTCAAAGTGATCAACCTGAAGATCGATTTGATCCCGAAAGGAAAATACGGTCGTCGCCTGGACCGACCCATGACGCCCCGATTCATCACCATTCACAGCACCCAGAACTACACCGGCAACGCCTACGACCATGCCAAAGCACTGAAATGCGGCGCTCTCCGCGGTGGCGTTTGCGGTTACATGTGCTGGCATTTTACCGTGCAGGATGATGTGGCGATTCAACACATGCCCACCAATGAGAGGGGCGAACACGCCGATTTTGATGGACCGGGCAACCGTTATTCCATCGGCATCGAAATGTGCGAGCACAAGGGGAACAACCTGCTTCAAACCATGGAGAGAACAGCGGAACTGGCTGCCTTGCTGATGTATTACCACGACATCCCAATAGAAAACGTTGTTCCCCATTATCACTGGCCCCGTGCCGGCTACAATCCCCCCAACAAAGACTGCCCCCATTTTCTGATGGAAAATGGAAAACCAAAAGCCAGGTGGAAATGGTTTGTCTCTCGGGTCCAACGACATTATCAACGTCTGGTGGCTTATGACGAACAACTTCAGAAAGAAAAAAAGCACGAGGCAAAAAAGGCGAACTTGAAACGAATGGTACTGCGGTGGATCGAACAGGTCGATGATTACCCGGTGAACTTCGGTTGATTAAACCGGGGACGGGAACAGCCGCAAACGATTGAATGAGAAACATGATTAGAATAAACCGGGAAACAGTTCTCTTTTGGGGGATGCTGACGGCGATGAGCGCCCCCAATTGGCAGGAAACAGCGACCGCCTCCCCGGCTCTCAACCCGAACGACGAATACATCATTGTGTCCGGAGGCCCTTCTCTTCACCAATGGGAAAATTACCGCCGTCCATCCCACCGTCACGACAAGTGGTGGGGCAACTTCATCCGCACCGCCCGGATTCGCATCGAACAACTTCAAAAAGAAACCAAAGGCGCCATCAACATCACCTGGATGGTGTATCGACACGGTTACGAAACCCGCGCCAAAGAAGATGGTGAGCCTCTCATTTCCTATATTGAGAGTGTCCGCGATAAGTACAAGATCAATCTCGTCTGGTTCAGTGACGGCGACGATATCATCAATTATATTAATAACGGAAAAAATCGGAGCCAGACCAAGGTTTCAGGGTTTGAGTATTTCGGGCATTCCAACAAATACTGTTTTATCTTCGATTACAGCAATCAGATTCTGGGCGCCTCACAAGCCTATCTGCATCAGGCGGATCTGAAAAAAATAAAGAGAAATTCCTTTGCCAGAGGGGCCTACTGTAAAAGTTGGGGGTGTCACACCGCGGAGAGTTTTTCCAAGGAATTTCGTCGAGTGACCGGCAGGAAAATGATCGGGGCCATTGGGAAAACTGATTACTCCGACACCTGGAAAATGACCCTGCCGACGATTTCTTCCGGTGGACGCTGGGCAAGATAATTGCCGGTGTTTAGGATTTGTTGTTTTGCGCTGAATGTGTAGGCTCTCGGATGCGGTTTACCGAACTCCAAACGCTCTACGAGCTTTCCCTTTTTGATCTCCTCAAAAAAGCCCGTGAAGTCCACGAGCAGAACTGGTCAAAAAATGAAGTGCAACTCTGCACACTGCTGAGTATCAAAACCGGAGGTTGCTCGGAGGACTGTTCTTACTGCGCCCAGTCGGCCCGCTACCACACTGATGTGGATTCGGGGAGTCTTATGGAGAAGAACGAAATTCTCCAGCGGGCAAAGGCGGCACGCGACAACGGATCCACCCGCTTCTGCATGGGGGCGGCCTGGAAAGGACTGCGCGACGGGACCGACCGATTCGGAAAAGTTCTCGACATCGTGAGCAGCGTCAGCTCGCTCGGGATGGAAGTTTGCACCACACTGGGTGAACTGGGCGAAGTCGAAGCCCGGAAATTGAAGGAAGCAGGAGTCACGGCCTACAACCACAATATAGACACTTCCCCGGAACACTATGCCGAAATCGTGACCACCCATTCATTTCAGGACCGCCTCAATACCGTCCGGCATGTGCAGAATGCCGGAATGTCAGTCTGTTGCGGCGGTATTCTTGGACTGGGAGAATCAGCCGAGGATCGGCTCAAAATGCTCGAGGTCTTGAGCCAATTCAATCCCCAACCCGAAAGTGTCCCGATCAATTCACTCGTTCCCATTCCGGGGACCCCCTTGGGAGAAGCCCAAAATATCGATAATTTTGAAATCATCCGAATGATCGCGCTGGCCCGGATCGCAACACCGCGTTCCAAGGTTCGCCTTTCGGCCGGGCGATCCCAGATGTCGGAGGAAATGCAGACGCTTTGTTTCTTCGCCGGCGCCAACTCCATTTTCTATGGTGACAGACTGCTGACCACCGAAAACCCGCGGGCCGCTGCAGATCTGGCGCTTTTGAAAAAACTCGGGCTGGTTCCGCAAAAACCCGATCCGACCATGGAATCGCCCAGACCCGAAGAAGATCGACCTGTGGCCCCGGCACTGGCCTGACGAAGACATGCGACCCGGCAGCTCAAATGAGAGAGCGGTCCAGAGGTTGCGCCGTGGATGGTTAGAACGGCGGATCATACCCTGTTGCATGAGTGACCTCACCCTCTTTGATTGAGAGAATGAGTCTTGCCCCTGCCTTCGGGCAATGTATGCTGGGCGGCATGGATGGGTATCGAATCTGCCTGCATGCCATTTTCCTTTGTCTGACACCTGCCACACTCGCGGACGATTTACCCGACGCCGGCGGACAGCTCGGGCAGCCGATTTCCTGGGTGGACGTCCCTGGTTCTGATGAATTGGTCTATGCAGTCCAGTTCAGCAAAGACGAACGACTCTATCTCACTCCCAACGAATCTTTTTTTCCGAAACTGGGGCTGACCGCGGCTGGAACAGGAACCATCCCCGACGTGGCCAATCTGAATGGTGGCAAAAGTTTTGCCAGGATCGAAAAATGGGATCCTGGCGATGCGGCAGAGTGGGGACTCTGGCTCCCACAGGCGGGCGAACTGACGCTTCAGGTGAACATGCACAGCGAAACCAGCGCGGACAAATTCACTCTCACCACAGGAGATCAGTCGCAGAATCTTTTGCTGCGATCAGGCAAATCGGTGGTCACGTTCCACATCGAACGACCTGGCCGGTATTCAGTCGTCCTGACCTGCGGAGAAATCGGCGGCCGTGCAACTGCCCTCAACTGGATCGGCGTTTCCGGATCAGCAGCGAAAAACGCAGGAGTCATTCGGCAGCGCTGGCGCCCGGCGGCCGCTCACACCAGATTCACCAATTCCAAGACGCCTGACAAGGTCAGACTCTGGGTCATGGAAATGGACGCCGTCCCGGGTGAACTCGATTTTTACAGTCCGATCACCACTCCTTTCGGTTACTATGGCCCGGTTTGGAACCGGAACGGAACGGTCGGAGCGAGCTTTAATTTTTCCCTCTGGTCTTTCGCCAGAGGCCAGAAGGCGCCCCCGATTGAACAACTCTCCCACCTGCTGGCAATCGGAAATTCAAAGGCGAAGTTCGGCGGATTCGATCACGAGGGAACAGGGGTCAAAATCCGCGATTGGAAACCGCTCGAAGGCAGGCAGGGACAGCGGCAAACTCTCGCCCTGAGAGTCGAACCTGGAAAAATAGACAATACCTATTTCAGCTACTTTTATGCCGCCGACGAAAAACGATGGAAACTCTTTGGAGTGGGCAACCAATACAACAAGGGCAAACCCCTCTCCTCGCTGGGAGTCGGAAGCTTTGTTGAAGTGCCCGGCCCTCCACATCTTCAACGCAGCGGCGTTTGGGAGAGACGGATGCGCTACAGGGGCTGGATCATGGACAATCAGAACCGCTGGTACCCTCTCGATCGAATGGCCGGAGGTGATGTCGACAAAGATACCGGACTGACCCCCACCGACCGGGGAGTGACCGACGATGGCTGGTTCTACCTGCAAACCGGTGGATGGTATTTCCATAAAATCCGTGGAAAAGGCGATGTCGAGCTGGCCACGAAAAGAGGCAACCCGAAAGTAGATTACCTGAGGCCCCAGGACATCGCATTTCTCACATCCATTCCCTGTCAAATCGCGGTGACTCAGATCGAACGTTCCCGGGATCAGGCTCGCATCACATTTGCCGCCAAAAATGCCGGAGCCGATGCAGTCGCAACCATTTACTGGGGGTCGTCCGAGGGACTTACTTTCAAGGATCGCTGGCCCAATCATACCGAAGTTTCCGGAACCATCCGCGACGGCTTGAACCAGTTCATTTTAAAAAATATTCCCACCGATAAGCCGCTCTTTGTCCGCCTCCTGCTGCGAAACGGGGAGGGGCAGTTCTGGTCCCGGGAAACGGTTGTAAAATAAAGGACTCCTTCAGGCTGAAATGAGTTTCTCCGCATTTCCGCAAATCAGGTGACCATTCTTCTTGAAGCCATCGCCTGTTGCCAGACGATACGGAATGAAAACTGTTTTGGCATTGATCTTTATCCTCAGCCTCGCGCATGAGGCGACTTCCTCCGCCCAGGAAACCAAATTCTTGCTTCAGGATCACGCCCTGCCGGTGATTGCCGCGCCCGATTTCAAAACTCCTCTCGACAAGCCGTGGAGCGTCGCCAAGGGGAAATGGACCCCCGGGGACGGCGTCATGGAAGTCGTTCAAATTCCCGAGGAAAAGCATGTCCCGGTGCTGCATCATAACGTCGGACTTTCCAGTGCGGTCATTGAATGTGAGTTCCGGCTGGATCAGCCCGGCATATTCTACATTGGATGCGATGCCCGAAAACACGTCGGGCGGGTGATCGTCAATGCCGCCGGAATGAAGATCGCGGAGGACTCCGTCAAACCTTCCCACACCATCGCTGAACTCAAGTCGCCGCTGAAACTCGGCGTATGGCATCACATCCGCGTGGAATGGCGCGATGACAAAATGGCGGCCTCGCTCGATGGAAAGGAACTTCGGGGCCAGCACGCTTATCTGGCTACGAAAAAGTCGCGCAGTTGGATCGCCGCCGGAAAATCCGCCAAAATCCGCCATGTGAAAATCAGTGGTCTGCCCTAAGAGACTGTTGAAAAACGGTGGAATGAAAAACTGCGAGTCATTTTGTTCGATGGCGAGGCGCGGTGAAGGAAGGTAGCCTCCTGCTACCTGACTGAATCGCAACGAGGCCAGCGGACAAAAGGGCCGCAGCCC
>Ga0114931_10000742_pt1 | contig 40555 bp, 35 predicted proteins | sample 2SBtaG_FD_89579 | JGI IMG/M metagenome (GOLD analysis project Ga0114931, IMG submission 89579) | Deep subsurface microbial communities from Kolumbo volcano to uncover new lineages of life (NeLLi) - 2SBTROV14_V59a metaG | ecosystem: Environmental > Aquatic > Marine > Volcanic | place: Kolumbo... | reverse complement strand
TCGAATCGTTGTTCGCCGATGCGTCGCCCCTGCAAATCGACGGGCGTCACAAGGACCTCGCCGGGATCGAAAGGGTCGTTCAGCTTACACTGCCGGCATGACCGACCTGGCCCGACGATCTTTCCGGCGCATCTGCATCATCAAGCCCAGCTCGCCGGGCGACATCATCCACGCCCTGCCGGTCCTTCGCGGCCTGCGCCGGCGGTATCCCGAGGCCCATCTCGCCTGGTTGGTGGCCACGTCTTTTGCGAACCTCATCGAGGCCGATCCCGCCCTGGATGAGGTGATCCCGTTTGATCGCCGGCGGTTCGGTCGGCTGGGCCGCAGCCTGGTCGTCACCGGTGAGTTTGTTCGCTTCGTGCGCGACCTGCGGCGGCGCCGCTTTGATCTGGTCATCGACCTGCAAGGGCTGTTCCGCAGCGGTTTTCTCGCAGCGGCCGCCGGGGCCGGGCATCGCATCGGTTTCCGCGATGCCCGTGAGTTCGCCTGGCTGTTCTACAACCATCCGATCCGCAAGGCCGGACCAGACACCCACGCCGCGGCGAAGAACTATGCCGTCGCCGATCTGCTCGGATTCGATGCGGCGCCGCTCGATTTCAGGATCGCCCTGACCGACGAGGACCGCCAAATCGCCGCCGCCCTGCTCGCAGATTCCGGCCTGGGCAACGATCAGCCCTACGCCGTCCTGGTGCCCGCCACCCGGTGGGAGACCAAGTGCTGGCCGGCCGAGCGTTACGGCCGCTTGGCCGAACTCATCCGGCGTCAACACGTCCTGCCGAGCATCCTGGTCGGCGGCACGGCGGATATTGACGCGGGGCAAAAATCAGCCGACGCCTCCGACGGAGCCGCCAGAAACCTCTGCGGAAGAACAACGCTGCGACAACTCGCCGCCCTGATCGACCGGGCCTCCGTCGTGGTCACCGCCGACTCGACCCCGATGCACGTCGCCGCCGCCTGCCATCGCCCGCTTGTCGCCCTCTTCGGACCGACCAACCCCCGTCGCACCGGCCCCTATGGCCGACCGGAAACAGTCCTCCGGCTGGACCTCGCATGTTCGCCCTGCTACCTGCGCAAACTCAGCGACTGCCCCCATCACCACGCCTGCTTGCAAGACGTGACGGTCGAGCAAGTGGCCCGGGCCGTCGACCAACGCCTTGCTGCCGTGAAAACCTCCATTTAGAACACCTTTGAGACGTCATTGATCTGATCAGAGCCCCAACTGTCAGGGAGGGGTTAGCGTGCAAGCCGACGGGCCTGCACCGTTGCGCACCGACCGCTTTCTGATGGGCGCGGCTCTGAACGATAGACTTCAGCTCGACCCGCCCGGCATTGCAATTTTTCAAGATGCTCAGTGCAAATCGGACGCCCGCGACATGACCGAACCGCTCTCAACATCGCCGCCCTCAAACAGCGCCGATCAACCGGCCGGCATCTTTCGCAGCACGGGCATCGAACAATCCCTGGGCACCTACCTTCCTGCGACCGCGGCGGTCCGCGTGCTGAACTTTGCGCGCGTCTTGCTGCTGACCTGGACGATGACCCGCACGCAGTTCGGCCTGCTGGCGATGGTCCTGCTGGTGGTCAACGTCCTCACGCCGCTATGCAGCCTGGGGCTCAACGAGGCCGTCGCCAGGTACGTCCCCCAACAGGAGCAGCGCGGCTCCCTGGCGGCCTTCATGGGAAAATCGTTCGCGGTGCTGCTGGTCGTCACCGCCGGCAGCGTGGCACTGCTGCTCTTGTTTGCGCCGAAACTGGCCGACTTTTTCTTCGCCCGGCTTCTGGCGAACCAGTCCGCGAGCCAAGCCCCAAGCAGCGATGCCCTACAACTGGCCCGGCTGACCGGCGTGGTGATCGCCCTGCTGGTGGTCTATTTCTATCTGCTCTCGGTGGTCAAGGGGCTGCGGATGTTCTCGGCCATGTCCCGAATGGAGCTTTCCCATTCCATGCTCTTCCTCGCGGGAAGCGGCGTGGTCATCGTGACCGGCCGCCTCAACGCCGTCGCCCTGACGGCCGTCTATGCCCTGTCGCTGGCGGTTCCGATCGCCTACTTCGCCCCGCGATTGATTCGACGATTGCGCGATTGGCCGGCGCAGTCTCATCCTCTGGCCGAGCCCCGCCTGTTGAGCAAACTGCTGAAGTTCAGCATCTGGACCATGCTCGCCGGCGTTACCTGGCAGGTGCTCCTCTATTACCCCGCCTGGTTTCTCAACAAGGTCCACGGGCACGAGGCCGTCGCAGTCTTCGCCGCCGTTCGGCAGGTCGGCCAGTTCGCCTTGATCGCGGCGGCGTCGGTCGCCACGGTGGTCATCACCACGGTGACCAACACCTGGGAATCTCGTGGACGCCCGCACGCCGAGCGTCAGCTCTCGCTGGCCTTTCGCGGCACCTGTTTCGCGCTGCTGATCGTGTGCATCGTCGCGGCCCTCTCCAAGGGTCTCATCATCCTGATGTTCGATCCGGCCTACGCACCGGGCGCGTCGATTCTGCCCCTGCAATTGCTATTCTTCCTGCTGGCGGCTTATCTGGCCTTTTTGCCGGGCCACTTCCACCTCCAGGAAAAGACCCGATACATGTTCTGGCCGCTGGTCGCGGGGGTGGCGGGCAACGTGCTGTTGGCCTACTGGCTGGCGGGGCCGCGGCCGGTGGCATTCCCATCGTCCGGCGCTTGGCACGTCGCCGCCGAGGCGCTGGGACGCATTCTCTCCGTCGGCCTCACCGATGCGCAGGGATTGAGCAGCGCGGCCTGGTGCGGCGTCTTGGCGATGGGCATCGCCACCGGCGTGTGCGTGCTGCTGGTCCGCGCGAAATGCAGTCGGCTGGACCGAGGCAGCTACCTGGTCATCGCCGCGTGCGTGCTGCTGGTGGCCCGGCCGTGGATCATGGCCATCGGCGGGGGCGTTCTCATCCTGATCGCCCTGGGTACCGAGTTCATCTTCACGGCGGACGAGCGGCGGCGGATCATCGGATACATGCTCGAATCGCTGCGAAACGTTCCTGTGCTCAGGAGGTTCACCCAGCGAGCACATCGCTGAGCTCAGCCGCGCATCGGTGCCTCAACCTGTCGGCCTGTTTCGAGTTCGAGAAAGTGCAATGCGTCCGTCTTGATATCCAAAAGGGCGACCGTATGAATCCTGGCACGATACAGCGCGCCGGGATTGATCAGGTGACAGCCGTTTTCTCTCCGGTCCGCGAATTGATGGGTGTGGCCGTAGAAGAGGTAGTCCAGGGCCGCATCTTCGGTCGCGCCGGCAAAGCGCCACTCGTGTCCGTGATAAACGGCGACGTATTTGCCGGCAAGTGTCAGGCTCAGGGGGCCTTGCGGCCAAGGCAAACCCAAGTGATCGACGTAGCCGCGCATTGTCGGCTCGGGATGATCGCAGTTTCCCCAGACGAACATGCAGTCGTGTCCGGCGAGTTCATCCAGCACGCCTTCGCCGCAAATGTCCCCACAGTGAAACAGCCTCTCGGCCCCACGATCTTCCAGAAGCGACACCGCCCGCGCCGTGGCCCGAGCATCGCCGTGGCTATCCGACATGATCCCAACCAGCATGGGTGCTTCCTAATCCTTTCCGAACATATCCCAGTCGAACACTTTCAGAGCCGCGCCCGTCAGGAAGCGGTCATCGCTATTTTTCAGAGCCGTGTCCGTCATGAAGCGGTCACCGTTCAGTTTTGAGGGCCTTTGAATTTGCGCGCCGACCGCTTCCTTACGGTCGCGGCTCTGATCTTGCAAACCACCTTTCATATGGACCCCCTGGCAATCTAACCGTCCGGAAGTTTCACCGATCGGTTCAGCCGCAAAATTTTGATCCCCAGAATGTTTTGATGCCGCTGGATATAGCCGAGCAGGGGCTCCTCCCGCACCGCCGGTATGGTCGAATGTAGGAGCGTCACCCCGCCCGAGTCGTCGTGCATAATCAGGCCGACGTGGCTGACGTACTGCGAACGCTTGTTGCCGCGGACGATCTCGATCACGTCGGCATCTTGCAGCCGCGGCAACACGTCGGGCAAATCCTCACGCGGAATATAGCGACTCTCGAAGTGTTGGACCGGAAACTTGCGATCGATCCCGAACTTGGCAAAGAACGCGGTGCGGTCGATCGTCGTTCGCATCGGGCGGGCCCGACCCTCGGCGACGATCTCGGTCACGTCTGCAAACAACCAAGCATTGTGAACGTTCCAATCGGCCTCGGTGAAATGATTCCGCGTCAGCAGGCCGACCTGTCCGTCCTTGTAGCGGATGCGCTGGAGGGTCCTGAAGAACGACGGCCAGTCGCGGGCCAGGGCCATGGCGTAGGTCTGCTCGACGAAGGTCACGCAGTCGCCGGCCGCAAGGCAATACATCGGATCGGGGTCGTAAAGCTCGAAAGGAAACTCGCCAAGGAGAAAGAGCCGGTAGGGCTGGCCGACGTTCTGGCGACCCAATCGGACCACGCGCCGGCGGGTGCCGAGCGGCCGGTCGGCGAGCCACTTCAAATAGGCATCCACCTCGCGCTCGTTGAAGGTGTATAGCGGGGCCTGGCGCAGCGCCGCCACGTCCCGAACCCTCTGGCCATGGCCACAGCCGGCCGCTCCGGACAAAACCAAGGCACTGATGAGCAGGGCACGCCGCATGAATCCAAAGCCTAGCCCGCGCACCAAATCAGATCAAACAGAACGCCTCTAGCCGCGTTTGGAAACCGTGCCCAGGCCGTTGATCTGTTTTGTGACCTGTGGATTGCCCGTGTAGCGAATCGTGCCCACGCCGTTGATGGTGGCATTCAATGTTTTCGAGGCGTTGACGTCCGCCTCGCCGGTGCCGGAAATCTCCGCCCTCACGTCGCGGGCAGCCAGCTCGTCGGCGCTGACCTTGCCGGCTCCATTGATCTCGATTTGGAGGCGGTCGGTTTTGCCGGCGAGGCTTATCGTGGCGGCACCGTTCGCCGTGATGTCCAGCGTTTCATTGGCGATCCCCGTGACCTGGGCCTTGGCGGCTCCACCGATTTGGAGGTTCTTGAGATCGGCAACGGTTGCCTTGATGACCAGCTTGACGTCGCGAATCTGCTGGACCGGACGAACGACCAACTGATGGCCGGTAACCTTGGTCTCAATTAGTGGCAAGATATTATCATCACAGGTGATGATAAGGGATTGAGGTTGACCGATGGCGATCTCAAGCGAGCCGGCCCCGCGGAAATCAATCTCGTCGAAGGTCGCGATCTGACGGGTTTCGGTCTTGGGCACGCCGCTGCCGTGGACCCCGCTCGACACGGGCCTTCTGCAGGCCAGTGGCATCAGTCCGATGAACGTTAGGATGACAATTCGACGCATGGCTCACCCTACCTCCGATCCATTGTCTCTTCGTCGAACGGATATGACAAGCGTGCCTACGCCCAAACACCGCAGGCCAAGGATGCTTCTACCAATCGCTCCCGTTCAATGCCATTGCGGGCTTATTTCGAAACCGCGGAGCGGGATCGGGAACCCCCGGTCGCACCGGTGGGAGCCGGCCTCACGGAGGTCTTGGAAAGGCGATCAGTACGCCCGCCGACGACGTGCGGACGGGATGTTCAGCAGGCTGCGATACTTGGCGACGGTCCTGCGGGCAATCGACGTGCCTGACTTCTCCAGACGCCGGGCGATCTCGTCATCCGACAGCGGATCGGACTTGTCCTCGTTGTCAACGATCTCTTTGACCTTGGCCTTGATGCTGTCCCAACTGACCGAATCGCCTTTGCTGTCGGTGGTGCCGCCCGTGAAAAACATCCTCAGCGGGTAGATTCCCCGCGGGGCCTGGAGGTACTTCCCATCCACCGTCCGGCTGATCGTCGATGGGTCGCAGTCGAACTCCCGGGCCAGGTCGCGCATTCGCAAGACCTTGAGAAACTGCGGCCCGAAATCGAAAAACTTACGCTGCCGCTCGACGATCACCTTGCCCAATTCCAGAAGACGCTCGCGCCGGTATCGAATCGCATCGACGATCGCCGTCGCGGCCTCGATCCGACCCCGGATAAACTCGCGGGCCTTTTTGTCCTGGGACTTGTCCTGGAGCATCCGGCGGTAGTGAGCGGAAATGTGGAGCCGCGGGCTGCTGCCCCGGGCGAGCCGCACAACGTAGCCGTCGCCGTCTTCGTCGCAATCCACGATGATGTCCGGCGCGATGCGCGGCACCGACTGCGGCTGTACCAGCAGACCCGGATGGTGATTCAGCCGGCCGATCACCTTCAACGCGGACTTGATCTCTTCAATGCTCCGGCCGGTCTTCTTAGCGACCGCCGGAAACATGTTCTTGCCAAGCTCGATCAGGTGGTCCCGTGCCAGGGCGGCATGGAGTGGGTCCGTGTCGCCCTTGGCCGCCAGTTGAATCAGCAAGCACTCCGCCAGGTCCCGCGCACCAACGCCGGTCGGCTCCAGCGTCTGCACCAGCTTCAGGGCTTGGTCCAACGCCGCACGGTCGATCGGCGGCGTGCGAGACATGGCAATCTCTTCCATCAGCCCATCAATCTGTTCGGCGGTGCGCCGGATGGCCAGCGGCCGAGCCTCGGACGCGTCCCCGTTCTTACGACGAGGATGGTGCTCGCTCTCGCTTCGGAGATAGCCGTCCTCGTCCATCCAGTCGATCAGCACCTCGCCGGCCTGCTTCACGGCATCGTCCGCGTCAATCAACGCCCATTGCCCCAGAATGTTCTCCTTGAGGTCCTCGCCGCGGCTGGCGGTATTGGCCATGGCATCGAGTTTGGCGTCGCGCTCGCCGTCATACGACCCGGCGCCGCGGCCGTAGGGCAAGTCCCCGGGGTCCATGTCCAGGTTGCGAGACATCTCTTCCAGACGCTCGAAACTTTCGGCATCGGCCTGCTGCTGGTCCGTCGGGGCGGTGGATTCTTCCGGCGTGGTCGCCTCCTCCTGCGGCTGGGGGTCCTGCTCCTCCAGCACTGGATTCGACTCCAGCTCTTCTCGGACCCGCGCCTCCAAGGCCAGCAGCGGCAGTTGCAGGATCTCCATCGACTGGATGAGTTGCGGCGTGAGCCGTTGCTCCAGTCGCAACTGCATGGAGGGAAGCATGGCCAGGTGCTGGGACATCAGCCAATCCTACAAGTGAAGGAATACTCCAAGGTTACACACGTTCGCCCCACCCTAACGTCGGCTTCGCCCCTGGGCGGGTCAAACCAATTATACATCATTCCGCTGGCGATAACCCCAGATTATGAGAAACCGGCACGAAACTTGCCAGTTGTGACACGAAACCTGCATGTCAGAGCGTAACCTCTTTTCAAAGCAACTCTTAGCATCACGGCTTCGCTTCAAGCGGCCATCGACTTGCCACACAAGCCAGACCCTGGCCGAAGCCGGTGGCCCAGGGTTGAATCTTCGGACGAACATGGTTTTTGTGGACATGGGACGCACATCATGCCCGCGTACTGGTTCAGCGTGAATTGGACAATCCGCTTCTTGTGTTAAGCAACTCCAGACCTGGATTGGGTCGGGAACGTCTCGAACCGTGCAAGCCTCCGGCGGGCAGGCTCGGCTTTGGTTCTGGAACTACCGGGGTCGCCCCTTTCGGACCTCCCTGTCTAGTCACTACATGACTTGGATGCTCAGAACATCCGTTTGAGTTCCGATACCAAGCAAGCCGACCAAGCGATTGGCCGAAAGCCCCGTCCGCTCGCTACATAGCCCCACGTCATCGATCGCCTGACCATGTATGCCCGCCTTCGCCCAGACACCGGTCAGATTACACCAAGACTTTATAGCTTCGCATGCGAGGCCATGATCTTGGCGAGTACTCCGTCCATGACCGCCAGTCCCTGTTGGACAAATCGCCCGATAAGTCGTTGCTGCTGGAAAGTTCGCCTTTACGCACAGCGGCATGAGCGGCCGAGACGGAGGCATGAGGGCGGAGCATGGTGCGCGGAAGCGGACGGGCTGCGAGCAATTTATAACTGAACGACCGATAACATTACCTCAAGGGATAGCCCTATAAGAATGCGATTGAGACCTGAGATGGGGGCCTATTGTATGGGTCAGAAAACCTAGAGAGTTTGTGTCAATTCTGACACGGCACCTTACCTCTTACTAGTCAAGATGCCTCGATTCACCTCATCCGAGGAGTAGGCGAACCTCCCCATCAGGAATGGCAAGTCCGAAAAGCGGCCCGTGCTGATTGTATCTCACTTTAATATTAGTGCTTGACAAGGGGGAAAGAGTGAGGTATATTCGCTTCTCAGTAGCCGGTGTCTAGTCTTTCGCCTCATGGGACGGTGAGGCGGTACGGGTCACGGAAGAGAATAGCATAAAACAGAATGAGAGAGCAGGACGCGCGGAAGTTCTGTAATCCACCTTGTGGGCCGGTCCAATAGAAGGTCGTAAACTCACGACATTGGCAGGCAACAGATCTGCGGCGGCGCCTGGTCTCGGGTAGGTGGGCTGACCATGAGATGCGTTGGAATCTCCATACAGGGCTCTCAATCCACACTGATGATGCGTCAGCCTGATACCAGAATCGACGAATACTCGGGGCGTTGGTGGGTCTTGCACACCAAGCCACGTCAGGAGAAGGCGCTGGCGCGAGACTTATGTCACCGCGGACTAGACTATTTCCTACCTTTGACAACTGCAACACGCCGCTGCGGGCGAAGGTGGGCAAGACGACTTCTTCCTCTGTTCCCGGGCTACCTGTTCTGCACATGCTCGACGGAAGAAGATCGTGCCGAAGTGCTCAAGACCAACCGTATCGCGCGCATGCTGGACGTACGCGATCAGATCTGCCTCAAAGACGAATTGGAACAACTTCGGCGCGTACTAACAGCCGGCAAACAATTGGATATTTTCCCCAGCATCAAGAAGGGTAGGTGCTGCCGCGTGATAGCGGGAAGCTTAGCGGGCTTGGAAGGAATCGTGACAACGCGACGAAATAATGGTCGGGTTTTCCTATCGGTCACTACGCTCGGGCAATCTGCGATTGTCGATATCGACATCGGGTCGTTAGAGTTGATCGATTAGGAATTTGAATACAACTCTCTGTAAATAAAGTAGTTACACCGGATGACCGGCGTAACTGACGGGGACGGAGTCTGCGCAATTCATTGTTGTCTCACCAAATAATGCGTTCAACAAAGTGTATTTCGCAACACGATCTGGTTCGTTTCTGAAACAGCTTTCAGCTTGGCATCGCCGAATAGCGGACTCCGTGAGCGCAGATCGCCGAGTGCCTGTGACGGCTCATCAGAGGCTTGCAGTGCTTATCTCTATGGCAGCTTTATATCGCAGTGGCGGGGAACTGGATGCGCGGCCACGCAGAAACCATGTTCTGATCTGGTTTTTGTACATTCTGGGCTCATGACCCCGCGCCGATCTTTGCCGCGGTGTAACCGGATACGGTCTGTGCCATCATCGCAAGATACGCAAATTCCGACCAAATTGCGAGCCAGAACAGTCAACGGAACAACGGCACCCGACCGAATGAGGAGAGAGGAATGTCCCTAAAAAACGGACGACGAATACCTCCGGCGGATCGCCAAAACCAGACGATTAATAGCAGCCCGTGCTCCCACGATGTTCGTCCCCGGACGAATACACAAGGTATTATCCTGTCCGGCGCTCACTCATGGGAACGGAGTGGTTTCTGCGGCTTGATCTGCAAGACTCTGGTTCCGATCGCATTACAGCCGCTGATTTGGCACGTCACACAATGGCTTCGACGGGGAGGGATCGAGCGTGCCCACATTTGTGGCAACGGTCACACCGATTACCTGCGTGAGCAACTGAAGAATGGCTTTGCGAATGAACTGGCCCTCTCGTACGTGGAAGACATCATGCCGCGTGGCCCTGCGGGATGTGTGCGAGATGCCGGCATCGGTCAGCGCGCGGATCAATTCGTTGTAATCGAGGGCACCGTGGTTCCACACGTCGACCTGCCCGAGCTGCTGGATGCACACAAAAAATCGAGAGCGAGCCTGACCGTGGTTTCGGGGGACGACGGCAGAGCCGGTCCATCAGACGTCACTCAAAAACCAATGGGGATCTATGTGTTTTCATCTCGAATCCTGCGGGAAATACCGAGGGTTGGGTATCAGGACATCAAAGAGACACTGATCCCGGCTTTGCATCGGATGGGCGAACGAGTGGTTGCATTCAAGGTCGCTCGAGGAGTAGCTCTGCGTGTAGGAAACGCGGCATCGTATCTCCGGGCAAACATGACTGAGGTGCAAAGGATCGCACACCACGGGACATTAGGGAGGGAATACGTCAAGATCGCCCAGGCGTGGGTGCACACCTCTACTCAGGTAGACCCGACAGCTCGGTTTATCGGGCCGGCTTTGGTGGATGCAGGTTGTACGATCGGTCCAGGGTCGCTGGTCGTTGGACCAACCTCTATTGGTGCGGGATGCAGAATCGAGCCATTCGCAGTCGTCAGTCGGGCGGTCGTCTGGGATAGATGTACCATTGGTCGTTCTGCCATGCTGGATCACTCCATCCTTACCTCTGAAGCCAATGTTCTTGCGGGTGAGGTGCTGCGATACTCAACGCGTTTCGGACAACATCGTTCGAGACACAGCACGCTCGGCCGATTGATTCGCTGCTTTCGTATTGCAAGAAAAGGGGAAGGAATCAGGCCGTCGGGACAACAGCGGAATCCTCGGCCAGACGCTCTGGCAGATCGTCCTGTGGCAATTGGGAGCCAGTGGAGCAACCGTACTGCGGACCCTCACCCCTGAGAGCAGATTGTCTCGGCATCTCTTCAGACATTGAGGCAGGGGCGTCATGTTATTGCCAACACCACAACCAGAATCCGAAGATGAGAAAAAGATGGATTCAACCATGTTGGTTGTTAAGAGTGGCCCGCCTCCCATTGCCGCTGACCACATGATGACATTTTCTGAGAGTGGTGAGGCGAAAGGGGAGGAACAGGCAAGCGTAGGTAACCCCGCACCGTTGGATATTATGTCGGTGCTGCAACGTGACAAGTGGGTGATTGTTGTATTGTTTCTCATTGTGTCGGCCATCACGATTCCCGTGATCTGGCTCAAGGTCGCGCCGACCTATCGCGCAACCGCGCTCGTGCGAGTATCCCCCGTGGTTTCGCGGATCGTCTTCAAGACCGAGGATAACGGCATCGTTCCGTTGTTCTGGTCCTATCTCAACACTCAGGTCTCAATTATCCAGAGTTCACGGGTGCTTCAACACGTGCTGGAGCGAGAGGATGTTCGCAGGACGGATTGGTATCGCAGTCATACGTCCTACGCACCGGATGGGCCCACTGCCCCCCGCTTAGCGGATTTCGACCCAATACTATCTGTCGAGGCTCGGCCGAAGAGTGAACTGATTGAAGTGTCGACAATCATAGATAGTGCGAAAGATACCACAGTTATTGCGAACGCCGTTGTCAACGAATACAAGGCCGTGACGGAGGCATCGCTCTCGGCAATGGACTCAAGCCGTCTCGAAACCCTGATCTCTGAGCGCAAGTCGCTGCGGCGCTCGATTGACAACTTGGTCGAAACACGATTCCAACTATCAAAGAAAAGAGAACTGGGAACTGGCGATCCGGGAGATCTGCGTTCACAACTGAGCGTGCAGCGTTCCAATCTGGAGTCAGAAAAGGAGGCTACAAAACGCGAAGCTCTACTGACCGAATGGGAACTACGGATGATACGCTCGGCAGCACAAAAGCAAGACATTGAAGAGACTGATAGCGTTCGAGAGAAGTCGGCCGCATCACTTCAATACTCTTTGGATGTCGAATGGCGAAGAATAAACTCTCAATTGGAAGCGGACCTCCATGACCTTGAGTTAGGACGTCAACGGTATGGGGAGCGCCATCCTAGAATCGAAGCCCTGGTCAGCACTGTCCAGCATGATAGAGAACTACTGCATCAGCGCGAGCGACAATTGAACCAAGGCTCAACGTTCGCTCCAAGCCAAACACTCTCATCAGATCCTGCTATCCCCGAATCGGCAGCCGGACGCAACCCCAAGACCTTAGAGTGGCTGCGAGAGAAACAGATGCAGGATCTGAAACTGCGTCAAGATGAGATAGAGAAACTGGACATGAAAATGGAGAAGATCGGTAACCTGGCACAAAAGCTCAGTCAGCTTGACGAAGAGATTCGCCAGAAACGCGAAATCTATGGAACGGTTCGCAATAGGCTGACGGAACTAGAACTGGAAAGCAAGGCTCCAGCTCGCGTCAGTATCGCTGCATACGCACAACAGCCTGTCTATCCATACCATGACAAGAGAGCGAAGCTGACCGTTGCCGCACTGGGCGTCGCGCTGATAATGGGGGTAGTCGTAGCCCTCTTGCGAGCCAGATTCAACTCCAAGATTGAGGACTCCGCTGACGTCATGGGCAATGTAAGAGTTCCTTTTCTGGGACAGTTGCTCGAGTTTCCAAGCTCACTCGACCTGTGTTCCTGTTCAAATTCTTCTGTGCTTGAGGGAATGCGGATGGTTCGAACCGCTCTGCTGAAACGAATACAAAACACGGGCCAACGCATCATTCTGGTGACCAGCTCGTCAAGTGACTGCGGAAAGACGAGCGCATCTATACTTCTGGGCAGGAGTCTCGCAACCCTTGGCAAGAAAACCCTTCTTGTCGAAACAGACTTACGTCGCCCTTCTTTATGTGAACGTCTGAATATGGAGTCAACGGCCGGACTCTCTTTACTTTTGACTGGGGCTAGGACGGACACACAATGTATTTCTCCAACGGTTATCCCGCACTTCGATGTGATCACGGCGGGTGAAGTGCCGTACGATTTCGACTATGAACTACTGGCGAATGGAAACTTCTCAGCCTGCCTAAAGCGATGGCGACATCAATACGATTTCATTCTGCTGGATAGCCCACCGGTTCTGCAGGTCGCAGACGCGCGGATTCTAGCCGGTCAGGCCGACGGGGTGATCATGATCCTGCGGGCGTCTCATTCTCGTCGCGGTGAGGTTGTTCAGGCTTATGCAGACTTGAGCGCTGCTGGCGGGACATTGTTGGGGACGATTCTGCTTAGTGCCCATCCTTACGGTGGCAGAGGGTATTACAACTACTCTTATGGGCCTGACGTACGCCAACTCGTGTCAAAGACGCAAGTATGAATTGTCGGTCCTTCTGGGTTTTTCGTGGGTGTTTTTTGGGGTTAGAACGGGCGTTCAAGGAGGATGCCCATGCGAGATGTACAGCTTTATCAGCGGGTTTTGGGTCTTTCGGCACCATGGCGGGTGAGCCGGGTGGATTTGAAGATCAAGGAACACCGGGTGGATATTGGGGTGGAGCATCGTCCCGGCGTGAAGTGGCGGTGTCCACACTGCCCCGATTCATCGAAGAAACTATCCTGTCGCGATCATGCCGAGGAACGTGTATGGCGTCACCTGGACACCTGTCTGTTTCAGACCTACCTGCATGCTCGGATTCCGCGGATGGCCTGCCCTGAGCATGGGGTGGTGAATGTGTCGGTGCCGTAGGCCGGGGCGTGGAGCCGGTTCACACTGATGATGGAGTCGTGGATCATCGAGGTGCTGCGGGAGTGTACGACGATCACGGGGCAAGCTATCTGACAGGCCTGAGTTGGGATGAGATCCTCAGGGTGATGAAACGCGCGGTGGCACGAGGTCAGGCCCGCAAGCAAACCCAGCCGCCGCGGCATCTGGGGGTGGACGAGAAGGCTTTTCGCAAGGGCCATTCCTACATGACGGTGGTGTGCGATCTGGATCGCTCGACGGTCGAGTACGTCTCCGAGGAACGCACGGCCGAGAGCCTGGCGAGCTATTACCAATCTCTGGACAGCAAGCACCTGGCGGGAATCGAGGCCGTCGCGATGGACAAGTGGAAGCCTTACGTGAAGGCGACGATGGAGCACGTTCCTCTGGCAGCCGAGAAGATCGTGTTCGACCGTTTTCACATCATGAAGAACATGAACGAGGCGGTGGACAAGGTTCGCCGCGACGAGCATCGGGAACTGACGAAGCAAAAGGATGACCGGCTCAAGGGCACGAAACATTGGTGGCTGTACGGAAGCGAGAAGGTTCCGGACAAATACCGACAGGCTTTTCGCCACGTTCGGGATCAGAATCTCCGCACCAGTCGGGCCTGGGCGATGAAAGAGACGCTGCGTGATCTGTGGACGTACCGCTCGGTGACGTGGGCGAAAAAGTTCTTCGAGCAATGGCGGCACTGGGTGAATCGCTCGCTTCTGCAACCGGTCAAGAAGGTCTCCAGCATGCTGCACCTCCGGATCGAGAACGTCGTCAGCTATTGCAAACACGAGATTACCAACGCCGTCGCGGAAGGGCTAAACAGCAAAATCATGTCCATCAAACGCCGCGCCGGTGGCTATCGAAACAAGGAAAACTTCAAGACGATCATCTATTTCTTCTGTGGCGGACTCGATTTATGCCCACGATAAACCCGGAAGAACCGAATTGTCTGGCGTCAGCCTTCTCTGCCGGAGAGATAATTCATGATCACGGTTCTAATTGATCATTCTGTTTCTGGCGTAAGTTCTGATGGTTCGCCTCCTTCTCTGCTCATGCTACCCGTCGGCGCTCGCACCCTGCTCCAACACCTGGCGTGTTGCATTGGACACTTGCGGAATGGTGATCTGCTGGTTATGCCGGATTTTCCTTATGACCGTAGCTATGAGAAACACATAGGAACCAGAGGCGTTCCCGGTGTTCGTGTGCTGAACTCTTCCGCTCTGATTGACATCATGAAATCGGATGGCCTCGCAGAAGACCTCCTCGTTATCGATCCGATTCAATGGCCCATTCATCCTGTAGACGTTCATGCCATCTTATCGTCTCATAGCGGCTATGCCGGTTTTACCCATGCCGTCGCCGTCGGCACCGACCCAGACAGCATCCGAGAATGCGTCGAGTTCGATCGGCAAGGTCGGGTTCAGTGCGTACGCCGACATTTTCAAAGAACGAATTGGCCTCAAGTGGCCTCAACCACGAACTTTCTCTCCATCGGCCCTGCTAGAGCAGTCGGAAACGCTCGCTTCCGGTGCCTCTCAGAACTTCGTACGGCGCTAAGTGCCCAGGGAGTCTTGAATTACGATATGCCCATACCCCTGGACGCAGTTTCTCTCATTCAACCTGCCGGTATGCTTTCGCTAAATGAGCAGATACTGGCTCGTTTGTTTGCGGGGGAGGAATCACCACCCGACGGCTTCATTCGGGACGGTGAGATGCTAATCGGCCCGGATGCTCGTGTTCATTCGTCCGCTCGATTAATCGGACATGTGGCCGTTCATCCCGGCGCTGTAATCGAGAAAGAGGCGACAATCCTCGGGCCGACAGTAGTGGGCGCCATGGCACGAATTGGACGCGGTGCCACCATCGCTCAATCAATTTTGGCGGCAGACACTGTCGTTGCTTCTGGAGCTACTGTTCGGCACAGCTTGGCCTGGGGGCAATGCTCAAAACCTTCCAGTCATTGCTCGATTAATTCTTATTCCGAAACCAGTGACTTCAAGGTGCTCGGAGAAGTGATCTCAGGCACCGCCAAGCCACATGTATCCAAGGTTCATCGAATCCGGTTACGCATCGAAGAGGCCGCCAAACGCATCGGTGACGTCATCCTGTCCCTAATTGTTCTAGTGATACTTGCTCCATTCATGCTTATCGTCGCCATCGTGATCAAGCTGGAATCACCAGGGCCGGTCCTATTCAAGCACCGTCGAGAGCAGAAAGAAGGGAAGGAGTTTTCGTGTTTTAAATTTCGTACCATGCGTAATAATGCCCATCATGAACAACGGGGGCTCTATAAGAACAGCATCCTAGACGGGCCACAATTCAAGTTGGCTGACGATCCGCGCATCACAAGAGTCGGCCATATACTGCGCAGATACAACATCGATGAATTGCCACAACTTCTCAATGTGATTCTCGGACAGATGAGTTTGGTGGGACCTCGTCCATCGCCCTTTCGAGAGAATCAACTCTGCTTGACGTGGCGTCGTGCCAGACTTTCAGTAAGACCCGGAATAACGGGTCTGTGGCAGATCTGCCGCACACAACGAGCTGCAAGCGATTTTGAGCAATGGATCTTTTACGACGTTCTATATGTAAGGAGTATGTCCTTCTGGCTAGATTTTAAGATCCTTCTTGCAACAGCTCTCACCGGTGGAGGAATGCGCCGAGTTCCTCTCTCGTACATCGTTCCCAAACATAAAAAAGTCGGTTCTCCTCCAGATTAGTTACTGGCTATTCGGCCAGGGAAAGCCTGTTTGACTCTCAGTGCGAAGCAGTCTGGGTCGTGGAATCCGTAGGCGATTCGTTTGATGACTTTGATTTTGTTGTTGTCGCCTTCCAGTCGGCTGGTGTGGATGGCGTGTTTGCAGTGATTGAGGATACCTTCTTCGTGGCGTTCCAGCATTCTCGCAAATCGCACCAAGGCGGGATGGCCGTCCTGGCGAGCCACGTCGCACCATTGCGACAGCGTGGCTCGAGCCCAGCCGACGCGTTGATAGCTCCAGAGGTGGGCCAGCAGGTCTTTGAGCCAGTAGACCGTACTCAGTCGGGCGTTCATGGCCAGGATGTCGTCGAGTCGAACACGTTGTTCGTAGCGGAGGTTGCCCCAGTTCTTGAGGAACAGATACTTGCTCCCTTTGAGGGTGGTGCGTCCGGCGGCGTCGCTCTTGCGAAATTCCTCGTTGCGAATGTCGTCGATGACTTTGTTGAAGGCCTTCACGACGTGGAACAGGTCGAAGACGATGTCGGCATTCTTACACCAATGCTTGACGCAATGGATGTAGGGTTCCCACATGTCGATGGCCACGGCGCAGATGGCCTTTCGCACCGCCGGAGGCATCTTGCGAAAGAAGTCGTCGAGGGTGGCGATCTGCCTGCCCTCGCCCATCCAGACGACTCGGCCGGTGTCGTAATCGAGTACGACAGTCATGTAGGAATGGCCTTTTTTGACAGCGATTTCGTCGATGGCCAGCCGTCGCAGGCCGGTGTAGTCGGTCTTGCCGAACTGCGATTCGAGGGCAGCTTTGTCGAAGGTTTTGATGGTCTTGGGATCGAGGTCGAGATGGTCGGCCACAGCGGTGATGCTCAGTCCTGCCCGACAGAGTTCACTCGCATAGGCCGCCAGGCGATGGGTGTCGCGCTGATGGGCGTCGACGAACTCCAACTGCTCGACGCGCACGCCGCCGCAACGGCCGCACCAGATCTTACGGTATTCGATCTGAAGCAAGACCGAGAAGTCGGTCAGGGACTGATCCCGCACAAACTTGCGCGTGGCGGAATGGACCGTCTGAGCCGGTCGGCCGCAGGCATGACAGCAAGGCCGATAGCGCTGGTCCGGTTCTAGGCGAACCAAGGCCGATCGACTGTCCTGGGAAACGCTTTGATAGGTCACCTTCATTCGACGCCATGGGAAAAAGGGTGCTATACTGAGTCCGGACATCGTGCTTCTCCTTACAAGCCAAGCGGAAATCGTGATTCAAGCCACCACTTAGCCTAAGGAGAGCCGATGTCCTTGTCTTTCAAGGGGTTATGTCAGTAACTTTTTGGGAGGAGAACCAAAAAGTCATTCCGCCGGTGCCCTATACTCAGCCTTAGACACTCTAACAGAACTATGTTTTTGTTCATCACCAATCACTCAGTTCCGCACAGATCGAAGTCCGCGAATCGCTTTATTAGAGTGCCTTAGTCTGACACGAACCAAGCAACGCTGGATCATGTGAAGGCTCATTTTCTCCGTCTTTATAAACAAGGAAACTATCAGAGTACAATTCTGCAAACAAATTCGTTCAGATTCTCTTAGATAGAGATAAACGCTGCACAAGTTATAACAAATGCCATTCTCCCACATCATGATTCATGCTCTACTTTGCCCAATCATTCTACTCGCTGTCGCCGGTTGTACGGATCATCGGATCAGCGTTCAGGAATTCATGGAGTGGGAGCATACAAATGGAGAGACATCAGAAAACCAAAGAGTCGAAGAGACTGCTGAGATATGGTCCCGCCATGCGTTCGTTCCATACCGGATTGGTCCTGCGGACGTTCTCTCCGTCGCCTTGACCGGTCTGGATGATCCCACTACGACCATGACTTTTAATGTACGTGTTAACCGCGAGGGCCATATCTCACTGCCTCTGGTCGGTTTGGTGAAGGTTGCTGACAAAGAACTGGAGGATGTTGAAGAGGAGATCCGAAAGCGCTATGTTCCTGCCGTTGTAAAGAACCTATCGGTTATAGTTGAGGTTAAGCAGTACGACACGACCGATGTAGTCGTTGTGGGCGCTGTGGCAGCACCCGGCCTGACACCTCTGCATCGAACGGAACGCAGTTTGCTTTACGCGGTCGCTGCAGCAGGGGGATTGTCATCGGATGCATCGGGGCAGGTGAGGTTGAGACGAGTGCGGAGGCCGTCCGGCGCCGTCACATTCAATCTGCTTGACCCGATCGAACTGGAGGCGGCCTTCTCGCTGGAACCGCTTGAGGCTGGAGACATTGTCACCGTTGAAGCGGCACAACCAAACACAATTTTCGTAGGCGGGTTGGTTAATCTGCCCGGCCCGCAAATTTTTCCGCCCGGAAGCAGCGTCAATTTGTTGCAGGTACTCACCGCCGCAGGCGGCGTACGTGAGGACCTCTTTCCGAAGGAGGGGACCCTCATCCGAAGCAGTCCTGATGGACACGACATTCAGGTCAAGTTTGATCTGCAGCGTCTTCGTGACGGAAAGGACCCGAACATCAAACTTGCCGCAGGTGACATATTTCTCGTGCCCGAAACGTTTGGCACTCGAGTCATAGACTTCGTCAACCGTAACATCTTCTTCCGCGCCGGCGTCACGGCGACGTACACGGTCACCGGAAACGCCACTGGCATCGAGTTCTTGAATCGTCGCGCACAGCAGTCTGCAAGGCAGGGTGGTAGCCGCGGAGGAGGCGGCAGCACTCTGCAAAACATTGTCGATCCCCTGGGCTTTCTGGTTCCTCGTTGACGCCAGATTTCGTGCGAGTAGAGCCAGCCTGCCGAATGGCCTGTATTATGCCCCGACAAAGGCCGAACAATCCAGTATGTCGGTTCTCCGAAAACGAAGATGCTTCGTCCGATGCTACTATGTCAAAGAAGGAGAATATGCGCTCCACAGAGATAACCTCAGATCGCTTCGACTCCCAGACAATGCAAAACGGCATTGTCAAACGGACACACGATAAATGGACAGCATGATAAATGGTCTGGTGCTGGCCGGCGGAACGGGCTCCCGCCTCCTGCCGTTGACCAAGGTCACCAACAAACACCTTCTTCCTGTGGGAAGGAAGCCGATGATCTATCACCCGATCGAGAAACTTGTCGAATCGGGAATCGAGGAAGTGCTGATCGTCACCGGCGTGGAGCATATGGGAGATGTGGTGGGCGTGCTGGGGTCGGGGCGTGATTTCGGGGGCCGATTCACTTACAAGGTGCAGGATGAGGCTGGAGGCATCGCCCAAGCTCTAGGGCTGGCAGAGCATTTTGCATCCGGCAAGCGTTTGGCCGTCATCTTGGGGGACAACATATTCGAGGATTCTCTCCGCAATGAAGTCTGCCGATATCGCGAGCAACCTTCGGGAGCCGGCGTTTTGCTCAAAGAAGTGCCCGACCCCCACCGATTCGGTGTGGCCGAACTCGATGGGGACCGCGTCATCGGAATCGAGGAAAAGCCGAAGCAGCCTAAGTCGCCCTACGCGGTGACAGGGATTTATTTCTATGACGCCGATGTGTTTGACATCATTCGGACACTCAAACCGTCGGGTCGTGGAGAATTGGAAATCACAGACGTGAACAACGCCTACATCGAGCGTGGTGATCTGACATATGGGTTTCTGAACGGCTGGTGGAGCGACGCAGGGACTTTCGAGTCGCTTGCCCGTGTGCAGGATCTCATCAGACAGAGTCCAACCCGATGAGCGACTCCAAGTTCTCGCCCAGAGTCGTGCTTGTGACCGGGGGTGCTGGATTCATCGGCTCCAATTTCGTCCGTTATGTATTGGCGAACCACGACGACGTTCGCATCATCAATCTGGACAACCTCACCTATGCGGGCAACCTGGAGAATCTAGCCGACGTTGCCGATCATGCGTGCTATTCGTTCATCAAGATGGACATCTGCGACACCGATGGCGTCGTTGAGATCTGCACGTCCCGCGGGGTCGACTCGATCGTCCACTTCGCGGCAGAGAGCCATGTGGATCGATCCATCTCCAGACCCGCAGAGTTTGTCCGAACGAATGTTCAAGGGACGCTGAGCCTTCTGCAGGTCGCTCGCGGGTGTGGCGATCTGCGGTTCGTTCAAGTCGGGACTGATGAGGTGTATGGTACACTCGGTTCGACAGGTAGATTCAGTGAGTTCACCCCGATCGATCCACATTCGCCGTACAGCGCCTCCAAGGCGGCGGCCGATCATCTGGTCTCAGCCTTCCATTCGACGTATGGACTGCCGGCGATGACGACTCGGTGCTCGAACAACTACGGGCCGTATCAATTTCCCGAGAAGATGATCCCACTCATGATCAACAATGCGCGGCAGGGCAGAGCCTTGCCCGTTTATGGCGACGGCTCCAACGTCAGGGACTGGCTGTACGTCGAGGACCATTGCCGGGCGCTTTGGAAGGTCTTGACCGAGGGCCGGACCGGCAGGGTTTACAACATCGGCGGCAACAACGAGCGGGCGAACCTTGACGTCGTGAAGACCCTCTTGCGGCACTTGGACAAGCCGGAATCGCTCATCTCGTTTGTTCATGACAGGCCGGGGCACGACTTCCGCTACGCGATCGACGCCACTCGAATCAGGGATGAGCTAGATTGGGCGCCCACGGTAGACTTCGATACCGGCATCAAACGCACCATTCATTGGTACCTCGAACATCAGGAGTGGTTGGATCACGTCACGTCTGGTGCCTACCAGCAATACTATGAGGACTTGTACGTCGGTCGATGATCGTGGCAGGATGGAGTCGCTAGTTCCCAAGAAAGCGATATCAGCAGGCGGTGCTCCGGGCTCAATTGCGGCCGTTCCATTCCGCGGCACCTTTGTCCAGGCTCGCGCGTGGGCGGTGCCGGCCATGTTGCTTGCCTGTCTGATTTGGAGCTACTGGCCTACGATCCTGGAGTTGTGCGCCTTTTGGTCTCGAGACGATGATTATTCATGCGGCCCAATGGTGCCCTTCATCGCGATTTATCTTATTCTGCGCGATCGCGCCAGGTTCGGGTTCTCGCGGGCCAGACCTTGTTCATGGGGGCTGGCCGGAATCCTATCCGCCCAGACAATACGTTTCGCCGGTGCCTACTTCGGCTACGCATCTGTCGAGCGATACTCGTTGGTTTGCACTGCAGTCGGGCTAGTGTGGCTGGTTTCGGGATGGCGGGTCGTAGTTCGGGCAAAGTGGGTTTGCGTGTTTCTGCTTCTGATGGTGCCGTTGCCGCGGCAAGTCCACGAAGCCACGGCCCTTCCACTTCAAGGACTAGCCTCAAGGATCGCAGAGTTTTCACTGGAGTCGTTTGGGTTATTCGTTGTTCGCAGTGGTAACGTCCTGCGAATTAATGAGGATTCCTTCGTGGCGGTTACGGAAGCCTGTAGCGGCCTCAGAATGTTGACAGCGTTCATACTGGTTGCTGCCGTCGTTGCATTTCTGGTGCGACGACCGGCGTGGCAAAAGGCAGTGTTGGTCCTCTCGAGTATTCCCATCGCGATTATAACAAATGTGATTCGCCTCGTCGCAACGAGCATGTTCATCGTCTACACCGACGCGCCGGGGGCGGAAGTTCTGTTCCATGACTATGCGGGTTACATCATGATGCCTGTCGCGTTATTGTTCCTTCTGGGCGAACTGCGGCTCCTGTCGGCGATATCCTCGGGTGAACGTGCTCTGACTGTCCAACGCCAAATGCTTCACTCCTTAAACGATGGCGGGACGGAGGCGATCAGTCATGACAGAGCTTGAGGAAACATTGCACGAACGGCAAGCCTGCACCTCCGGTGCAGTCGGTGGATTATCCCTTCTCGCGGCCTTTTTCTTGCTTGTCAGCGGCGGCACATATCGCCTGTTCACAGGAGAGCTTCAGCGTCTCGCATCCGTCAAGGTCATCCCGCCACAACCCCTGTCGGAACTCCCAATGGCCATAGGAGCCTGGAACGGCGAAGATGTCCCTTTGGCAGATTCGGTTCTCAAGGTGGCGAGAAACGATGACTACATCAGTCGCCGCTACACAAACGAAGAATCAGGAGAAGTGATCGAGTTGTACGTCTCCTACACGGCTCGTCCTCGTACCATGCTCGGCCATCGGCCGACGGTGTGCTATCCTAGCCATGGCTGGATTCACGAGCGTACGGGTGAATCCGAGATCGTGACACACGAACGCCGGATCCCATGTTTGCTGCACACGTTTTCGCAACCTGAATTGGGAGGCGTGAGAGTCTTCGTTGTAAACTACTACATAGTCGAAGGGCGCGAGACAATCGACGAGAGGACTTTTCGCGGCATCTCTTGGCGTGATCCCAACCTTGAAAGAGACCCGAAACGCTATGTGACACAAGTGCAAATTACCGCTTCGATCCGAACTGATGTCAGTACGGCCACTCGAACAACAATGGCATTTGCCAGAGCGTCGGCTGGCCCACTGCTTGCACTGTTACAAGAGGGCCGTGGGAACAATACCTGAAACAATCCGTGAATAGAGATTGTATGAAGTCAGAAGGGAGATCCATCCACATTGGTTCCCGGCCGATTGGTGGGCAAGTTCTTCTTCGATTTGAAATCGTTGGAGCAATTCAAAGGAAAGACATCAGACTTGTGCAAATGGAGGCGATGGCGTGAAGGTCGGAATTCTTGCGGGTGGTGTGGGAACACGTCTGGCGGAAGAAACGGAGATCCGTCCAAAGCCGATGGTCGAGATTGGCTCGCAACCCATCCTCTGGCACATTCTCAAGCACTACTCCCATTATGGCTTCAATGATTTCGTCATCGCTCTGGGCTACAAGGGCGAGTACATCAAGCGATATATGGTGGAATACTCCAAGCTCAGCGGTAATTTACGAGTGGAATTCAAGAACGGTAATGTGTCGACACAAAACGGCCATCGTCCCAACTGGACTGTTCAACTCGTAGATACGGGATTAGATACGCTCACCGGGGGTCGAATCAAGCAACTGGCTCCTTACATGGACGGCGAGACGTTCATGTTGACCTGGGGCGACGGTGTGTCGAATGTGGATTTTCATCGCCTGCTGAAGTTCCACCGAGCCCACGGACGCCTTGCTACTTTGACGGCAGTACGCCCTCCTGCGAGATTTGGAGCACTTGATCTTGATGGAAATCAGGTTAAGACATTTACCGAAAAACCTCAGATCGGAGAAGGCTGGATCAATGGGGCGTTCTTCGTGCTTGAACCGGGCGTGTTCGACTACATTGACGGCGATGCTACACAATGGGAGAAGGAACCTCTTGAGCAGTTGGCGAAGGATGGGCAACTGATGGCCTACTGCCACAAATCATTCTGGCAGTGCATGGATACACTTCGCGACAAACACTTGTTGGAGTCGCTGTGGCAGAAGGGCAATCCACCTTGGAAAGTATGGAGATAAAACGATTATGCGCGTGCTTGTCACCGGTCACGACGGTTATATTGGAACGGTACTGGTCCCGCTATTTCGTTCGGCGGGTCATGACGTTGTTGGTTTGGACAGCTTTCTTTTCGAGGAGTGCGTCTTCGGAGAGGAGTGTGATGGCACGCCGACGATTCGTAAGGATATTCGCGATGTCCAGATGTCTGACCTAACCGGCTTCGACGCCATCGTGCACCTGGCGGGCATCTCGAACGATCCCCTTGGTGATTTGAATCCCGGTTGCACCTATGAGATCAACCACCTGGCCTCAGTGCGTTTGGCACAACTGGCTAAAGCTGCAGGCGTGAAGCGCTTCTTGTTCTCCTCCTCTTGCAGCATCTACGGTGCTGGAGGAATGGATGACATTCTGACCGAGGAGGCACCGTTCAGGCCAGTAACACCGTACGGTGAGTCTAAAGTTCTGGTGGAGCGTGATCTGGCCGCCATGGCGGATGAGACCTTTTGCCCGACCTATTTGCGAAACGCGACCGCTTACGGCTCGTCACCAAGATTGCGAGGCGACCTGGTCGTGAACAACCTCGTGGGATTTGCGTATACGACCGGCCGCGTCTTTCTGAAGAGCGACGGCACGCCGTGGCGACCCGTTGTGCATATCGCCGACATCTCTCGGGCGTTTCTGGCTGTGCTGGAGGCGCCGTGGGCCCTAGTGTGCAACGAGGCGTTCAACGTCGGCCGCGACGAGGATAACTTTCAGGTTCGCGAGATCGCCGACATGGTCCAGAAAGCCGTTCCTGGAAGCCGCGTGGAGTATGCTGAAGGCGCCGGACCCGACAAGCGATGCTACCGTGCGAACTTTGGGAAAATCAATCGCCGACTTCCTCAGTTTAAGACGTGTTGGACGGTCCGTACGGGAATTGAAGAGCTGTATGAGGCCTATCAAGCGAACAAGCTGACCATCGATCAGCTCGAGGGATCGCAATACTTGCGTATTAAACACATTCGAAAGCTGATGGACGCCCATCGCCTTGATGATTCACTGAGATGGAAGAATCACCCCGGTGGAGATGCAGGTGGCCCCGTGAGAGGGGTGGAGATCGAATGACGCATCCTGTGCTTGCTTGTAGATCGTGCGGCCAGACCGATCTGACGCCCGTTCTCTTCTTGGGAAAGATGCCACTGGCAGACCGTTTACTTGCGGACTCCATGCTGGCGGATGCAGAACCTGCGCTTACGCTAACCCTGCATTTCTGCGCCCAATGCGCTCTGGTACAAATCGCTGAGTGCGTCGCACCGGAACAGCTCTTCTGCGAGGACTATCCATACTATTCTTCCTTTTCTGACGCACTGCTTAAGCACTCACGGGACAATGCCAAAGAACTGATCGAGCAACATAAGCTCGGTGAAAAGAGTCTGGTGGTGGAGCTAGCGAGCAACGACGGCTATCTCCTAAAGAACTTCATCGAGCGCGGCATTCCAGTGTTGGGTATTGATCCAGCTGAGGGGCCTGCCAAAGCCGCGCGGGATGCGGGTGTGGAGACCATGTGTGCGTTCTTCACGGAGCCACTTGCAAGGGAGCTGGCTTCCTCGGGGCGACGGGCGGATGTCATCATCGGCAACAATGTGCTAGCCCACGTTCCCGATCTCAACGGATTCGTAGCCGGTATCGGAGTTCTACTCAAACAAGAAGGCGTGGCGGTCATTGAAGTGCCTTACGTCAAGGATCTCATCGACCACTGCGAATTCGACACGATCTACCACGAGCACCTGTGCTATTTCTCGGTAACCGCATCGCGGCATTTGTTTGCAAGGTACTCCTTGTCGATCAACGATGTACGCCGTCTGTCGATTCATGGTGGCTCACTTCGGCTCTATGTCGGGCACAAAGAGGAGATCAGCCCGACGGTCGATGCACTGTTGGAGGATGAGCAATCAAGCGGTGTGGATGAGATCCACTATTACGAAGATTTCGCGCAGCGTGTCGAGCAGATACGTGAGTCTCTGCTGAAACTGCTGCGGGGTTTGAAGGACGAAGGAAAGCGCATTGCAGCCTACGGTGCCGCCGCCAAAGGCGCGACGCTCATCAACTACGTCGGCATCGGCTCTGAACTACTCGACTTCGTAGTAGACCGCAACACGCACAAACAGGGTCGGTACATGCCGGGCCAACACATACCGATTCTTCCGTGTGATACTCTTGTCAGCGAACGGCCGGACTATTGCCTGCTACTTGCCTGGAACTTTGCTGAGGAAATCATGAATCAACAGGCGGAGTACATCCAGAGGGGCGGCAGATTCATTGTTCCCATACCCGCGCCGCGAATCATCCAGGAAGGCTCGGTAGAGGTGCACTGATGTCCGACGGGTACCCCTGTCCGAGCTGTCGGAGAGCCCCAATGGAGGTGTTCTACGCGGCGGATCGCATCCCAGTGCATAGCTGCATGATGCTCGACCGTCGTGAGAAAGCATTGGCGTTCCCCACGCGTGATCTCGTCCTGGGCTTCTGCTCACAATGTGGATTCGTATCGAACGTATTGTTTGACTCCTCTGTGCAGAAATACACAGTCGGGTATGAGGAGCAGCAGTCCTTCTCTCCTCGCTTTCGCAGTTTTCAGAGTGATCTGGTCGCTGGATTAATCGAACGATACGATTTGGTCGGTAAGGATATTGTTGAGATTGGCTGCGGAAAGGGCGATTTCCTTGTCGAACTCTGTGAGGTGGGCAACAATCGCGGCGTGGGCATTGATCCAGCGTGTGATCCCGAACGCATGGAGAAGCGCGGAGGTGGACGCGTACGGTTCTTGGCGGAACTCTACTCCGATCGACATGCGGAACTGCCCTGCGATTTTCTCTGCTGCCGCCATACGCTCGAACATATTCATCCTGTTGGAGACTTCATTTTCAAGATTCGCCGCGTTGTCGATAACAACAAGGAAACAATCATCTTTTTTGAAGTGCCCGATGCCGAGCGCGTGCTTCGTGAGCAAGCGTTTTGGGACATCTACTACGAGCACTGCTCGTACTTCAGCCTGGGCTCACTGGCAAGGCTTTTCCGCAAGAATTGCTTCGACGTCATCGAACTCGCCAAGGACTTTGATGATCAATACCTCTTGATCGTGGCCCGACCGGTCGTCGGTCCGACACATTCATGTTTGCCCGAAGAGGATGACCTCCGAATGATCACCGAGGAGGCAGCCGCCTTCACGCCAAGAACACAGGCTGGGATCACTGATCTTCGCGCACGCATCACCGCCCTGCGTGAGGCTGGAAAGCATATCGCGATATGGGGTTCGGGATCCAAGTGTGTGTCCTTCCTGAGCGCGCTGGGAGATCGGGATGGGATTGATGCGGTCGTGGACATCAATCCCCATCGGCACGCGAAATTCCTTGCCGGCTCCGGAACGCAGGTTGTTTCCCCAGAGGTGCTCCTCAAGGATCCGATCGATGTGATTCTGGTGATGAATCCCATCTATCGTGCGGAGATTCAGGACCAACTCGAGGAGATGGGTGTTGCTGCCGAACTCATTTGCCTTTAACTGTACCCCTCACAACCGGTAAGAAGACCTCGTCAAGATGAAGATTCAGCAGGACGTGCGGACACTTGATAGAACCAACGGGCGAGTACATTCCCTATGCTCCGTCTGCTCGTCGAAGGATGTTTTCGTCTTTTGGGAGGCGACGGGGCTGCCGATTTTCTGCAACGTCCTTTGTGCAAGCCGTGACGAGGCGCGCCAGATTCCGCGGGGCGACATCCAGCTTGCGTTCTGTCACCGCTGCGGACTGATCAGCAATCTGGCGTTTGAGCCCAAGCGTCTGACATACAGCGCTGATTATGAGAACTCGTTGCACTTTTCGCCTCGGTTCCAGAAATACGCGGACGAACTAGCAGCGCGCTTGGTCGAACGGCATGCGCTGCAGAACAAGGTGATCCTCGAGATCGCCTGCGGCAAGGGGAATTTTCTCAGATCGCTCTGCAGACTCGGAAACAACCGTGGCATCGGCTTCGACCCAAGCTACGAGCCCGCTGAATCCGACGACGACACGATCGAGCACATCACGTACATCCAGGATTACTATTCCGAGCGTTACGCGGATCACCCAGCCGACCTGATCTGCTGCCGCCACGCACTGGAGCATATGGCCGATCCGCTGGCTTTCCTGCGAAACCTCCGACGAACTATCGGCACCCGAACAGATACGAGTGTATTCTTCGAAGTTCCCAACGCTCTGTACATGCTGCGTGAGTTGGGAATCTGGGACTTGATCTACGAGCATTGCTCGTACTTCGTTCCCCAAGCGTTGAGCTACTTGTTTCGCGTATCCGGATTCGACGTTCTCGATGTGACCGAAGGGTTCGACGGACAGTTTCTTTGCCTGGAAGCGAGGCCAAACGGGCGGATCGGCGAAACTGCCCAGTTGGACGGCGGCGAGCTTGGCCAAGTCGCGTCTGATGTAAGAAGTTTTGCCGACCAGTATGAGAAGAAATGGGAAACATGGCGGCGACGACTCGATGAGATGCACCGCGATGGAAAGCGGGTCGTCGTGTGGGGTGCCGGGTCCAAGGGAGTCACCTTCTTGAACGTCTTGCGAACGAAAGATCTGATCCAGTACGTCGTGGACATCAATCCCCGCAAGCACGGCAAGTACATAGCGGGCACAGGTCAGAGAATCGTCGGTTCTGAATTCATGAAGGAATACCGGCCAGATGTGGTCATTCTGATGAACGCCATCTACCGGCGCGAGGTACGGGCTTCTTTGGCTCAATTGGATGTTCGCGCCAAACTCGTCGTTGCATAAATACTGCATCCGAGTCATGTTCCGAAGTCTGGGTAGATTGGCTCTTGCTCCTTGAATGTTGGCTGGCGAATGCATAAGCGACAACGGAGAAGAGAAGTGCCGTGTGTGAGCATAGGCATCCCGGTTTATAACGGTGAAAAGCATCTCAGCAAGGCTATTGAATCGATTCTGGCACAGACATACCAGGATTTTGAGATCATTATTTCGAACAACGCGTCCACCGACGGCACGGACGAGATCTGTAGAGATTTCGCTCGCTCGGACCGACGTATTCGGCATTTCCTACAGAGCGAGAATCTTGGTGCGGCAAGGAACTTCAACATCGTGTTTGAACTGTCTAGAGGCAAGTACTTTAAGTGGACTGGCTACGATGACTGGCTTGCGCCTGAGTTTTTGGCGCGGTGCGTAACTGTACTGGACAACGACCCATCGTTAGCTCTGTGTTATTGTCACGAAGGGCATTATTCGCGGGATGGTTGTTTCGTATGTTCACTCGATCAGCCTCACAATGTGACATCTTCAAGAGCCGCGACACGCTTTCGTCAAATGCTCTGGTCGCGGAGTTCGATTGATCTAACGTATGCAGTGGTTCGGCGGCGTGCCCTGCTTGAGACATCGTTGATCTCGACCTTATTGGGCGCGGATGATATCCTAGCGGCGGAACTGAGTCTCGCAGGGCGTTTTGCACACATCAACGAACGCATCTCATTCCGGACGGCACAGCCTCGGGCGGATGAAGAGAGAATGGATCGGATTGAGCCCTCGCCGAAGTCCACGCGATGTCAGTTTACAAGAGCGTGCATTGAGTATGCTCGTATAATCAAGAGAGCCAAACTCAAGGTTTCCGAAAGGACAATGTTATTAATTGACTTAGCGGCCTTTTTTAGCTGTGCCCAGATCCGGCGACGGGTTCTGGGCTTGGATGGCGGACGTGTCTGCCCCGAGTCACTTCGGCGCGTGCATAATGGACTCTATGAAATGAAGACTGGGGGCAGCAAAGACGCGGCTTGATTGTTCAGGAGGCGCAAGGTAGCCGCAGTCAGATCGAATCACTGTTCCGACGCGGAGAATCTACGCTTGGTTTTGTCCAGTGGTAAAATGTTGCTCGGAACCCTAATTCCGGAGCGCCTCCGGCACTATTACGGCTACAAGATAGCAGAGCAGCGTTTCTACCGGTACTTGACCGACACATTGTACCTAAGCGTCATGCCTGTCGAACTCGGCCCTCCTATGTCGGAGCGAGTTGCGATGCTTACTTGCGGGTTTACTGAAGCGGATTCACGCAGGCACGCGGAACATTATCCCTATTTTCGGCTGGCATTCGACTTGATGCTGCGGTTCCTTCGCTCACTTGAGCATGTCTCGTTCAATTTCCGGACTGTTGGTTCGGTTCTCGACTTTGGGTGCGGCTCTGCGCGCTTCCTCCGTCTCTTGCGTTGTATAGATGGCATGCGCCTAGTGGGTACAGACGTCAATCTCGAATGTTTGGAATGGTGTCGAAACAATGTGCCTGGGCCCGAGTTCCACCAGAATGGCCTAAGCCCACCGTTGGCGTTTGCATCGGATGCGTCCTTCGACCTCATCTTTGCTGCTTCTGTTTTTACCCATATACCCGTCGACCTCCAAGCAGTGTGGCTGTGCGAGATGCACAGAATTCTGCGCCCCGGCGGAGTGTTCTTGTGCACGGTGCTTGGGTCAGATACCGCCAAGAAAATGCTTGGTTCCGAAGATCTCGAAAGCCTTCGACGCGAGGGACACCTCACGCTCGACGCTAGAAACCCGGCGGTTTCTCATGCAACAGAGGCCGCAGGATCATGGGATGTCTTCCAGACACGTTCACACGTGGTTGAACTTTTCGGTTCGCTCTTCTGCATGCTGGACTATCAGGAGCTTGGCGAACAGGACCTGCTCGTTCTGCAGAAGCCGAAGAAGTTGATACTCGACCCGGGGCGGGGTGGGTCTAACGAGGCAAGGAACGAGGATGTGCAGGGCTAGGAGTAGTTCGTGAGCTTATCGGGGACAGTACAAACTCAGGTGGCAGGAGTCAATAGGAATGTCTTGGTGTTCTCGTTTTATTATCCACCGACCGGTGGCGCGGGGGTCCAGCGCACTTCGGCTTTTTGTACTCATCTGCCAGATTTCGGTTATGCGCCGATAGTAGTGACGGCGCCCGAGCCTGGCGAGAATGGCCTTTCGCCCGATCCGATGAATCCGCTTGATCCGTCACTGCCGGCGGGTGCGTGCGGGGTTATTCGAGTCGGGGAGAAGGACACGCGCGGCCTCGGGCGGTGGTCGGGGGGGCGTTGGATCAATCGAACTCTTCCCTCGCTTTGCGGTGAGGCGAAGATTTGGTACACTTGGCTTCGGCCTGTGAATAGGGCAATCCCCGCGATCCTGCACACGTGTGCACCGGACGTTGTGTTGATCACGCTGAGCCCCTTCCTGTCGTGGCGGCTGGCTGTTGCCATCAAGCGCTGTTCCAGCGTGCCGGTGGTACTGGATTTTCGCGACCCCTGGGTGCTTGACGAGTGGGCCGAATACACCACCAAGATTCACTATCGGGTTCAGCAGCGACAGCAGCGCCGCGCATTAGACATCGCGGACATGGTAATCTGCAATACGCCTGCCGCGAGGGAGGCGTTCGAGGAACACTTCGGCTTGAACGGCGATCGCCTGGCCTGCATCACGAACGGTTTCTCGGTGTCTGATTTTCAGGGATCCGGCGATAATCCGATGAGCGGAGGAATCAATCTCGTCCGGTGCGGTGGCATGGGCGTCAGATTCCCGCGACGAGGATGGAAAGCCGCGTTGGGGTTCTCCCTCTTTGACGACCAAGTCGATCGACGGGCGCGATCCCATTTGTATTTCGTGAAGGCGCTGGAACGTTTGTGTGAGCGACGGCCGGCGTTGAGGGATGTCATTCGCGTCTATCTTGTGGGCGTGGCCACGGAACACGATCGCCGTCTGGTGAAGGAATCTGCCGTCAGGGATCTCATAGAAATGACCGGTTACATTCCGCATGACAAGTGTCTGCAGTACACGCGCAATGCCACAATTCTCGTGTTGAATATGCAGTCCGGTCCGGACGGCCATCGGATGCGGACGGTGCGCGGACAGACTTACGAGTACATGGCGTCCGGGAGGCCGATATTGGCCTGCTTGCCCGAGGGCGACGCCGCCGACTTTGTGCAAGCGGCCGGAACGGGGTTCGTATGCAAGCCCAACGACCCAGGTGCGATTGCCCGTACGCTGGAAGAACTGATCGATCAACACATGAACGGCGGTGTGAAAACGGAATGGACCAAGGAAATTGTGATGCAATTCGAGCGTCGGCAATTGACCAAGAAGTTGGCCCGCGTTCTTGACCAGGTTGTTGAAAAGGGTCCATACGTGCAATCGGCGAGATCGCGGTAAGACACTCGTTTCCTTCATGCTTGGAGATTACGAATCGGCAGTGGGCAGCTCTGGCAATCATTGGGCGCCAGCGGTTGAGCCGCCCATCGCGAGATGAGCATTGATCGGCTCAGCCCCTCATGGAACCAAACAATGTGTCACTTCGTTCGAAGACCCTGCGAGGCTTGGTCTGGCAGGGGCTCGGGCGCGGCGGGGAGCGGCTTGCCAGGTTGCTGGCCAACGTTGCCCTTGCGCGCTTGCTTTCGCCGGATGACTTCGGCCTGATAGGTGTGGTGGCTGCCGCCCTGGCGGCGGTCGAGGCGGTTGCGTTTCTGGCATCGGAGCAGGCGATCATCCATAGTGATCGCGGGCGTCACTGCGAGTTTCTGGACACGGCCTTCTGGCTCGCATCGGGGCGCGGCCTGATCATCGGGGTGGGTTTCCTGACGGCGGCACCGTTCGCGGCGCGATTCTTCGAGCGGCCGGATGCGACGCCCCTGTTTTGCGTGGCGGCAATGCAGCCGTTCATCACGGGCCTGGCCAGCCCGCGGGTATCGCTGCTGATGAAGGATATGCGCTTTGCGATTTGGTCTACATACCGCTTTTGTTGCAGTCTGCTGGGCATGGGCGCGACAATTGCGTTGGCAATTTGGCTCCGCAGCGCCTGGGCGCTGCTCATCGGGCAGCTTGTCATGACGATTATCTTGACGACGGGCTCCTATGTGGTTGCGCCATTTCGGCCGCGCTGGCGTTTCGATGCTGATTCCTGGCGCGAGCTTCGCACCTTCGGCCTCAGAGCCGCCGGGACACCGCTCTTGCTGGCTTTGATATTTCAGGCGCCGGCCATTTTGCTCGGCCGCGGAGCAGGGCTTGGAGTGCTCGGTGTATTCCTCTTGAGCCAGCGTCTGGTGGATATTCCCAGGGATGTGTCGCTGCAGACGATCGGCGTTGTCGCCACGCCGGCCTACAGTTCGATCAAGGCCGATCGTTCTCGGTTGCTCCGTACCTGGCTCATGTCGCTCAAGATGATTGGACAGATCAGTCTGCCCCTAGCCGCGATACTCGCGTGGGTTGGCAACGACCTGCCCCGCGTGGTGTATGGGAACGAGTACACGGGGGAAACCGGATTGGTGGCGATGTTGGCTGCCGCATCCGCTTTGTCGGGAATGCTGGCCGTCACGGGCCCTCTCTTCTGGGGGACGGGACTTCCGTCTTATGACCGAACCGCTCAGTTTGCCCGGATCATCGTCTTGTACGGTCTGGGTGCATGGCTCACGGTACGATTTGGCGGTCGGGGACTGGCGGCAGCGATCGTCGCCGCACTCGCCGTATCGTTTGTGGTTGCTCTGGTGCTCGTTCGCAGCATCATCGAAGCATCCTGGAAGCGTATCTGTCTGGCCCTCCTGCCTGGCTGCATGTGTGCAGCTATCCTGCTCACTGTGCTCTTACTCAGCGATCAGATCATCAGATCCACAGGGTGGGGACGGCTCGCAATCGGTGGCAGCGTCGGATGCCCTCTGGTGGCGGTTGGCCTTGTTTGGAGTTTCCGCGATCTTCGCGCCCGACGCATGAAAACGCCCCCGACGACCGCCGCTGCTACAGAGGCCTAGACCGACGAGCGTTCAGTCAGGGTGTGAACAAACTCAACACGTCGAATCAATCGGGTTTGACCATGCATGGCATCAGACAGATCCCTGACTCATCACATTATGATGTTTCGTACGTCGGGACGGCGCGCTTTCACAGTTTCGCTCACCAGCTCAGCTCGATTATCGCGCTTCGTCCGAAGAGCGTTCTTGAAATCGGGGTGGGGACGCGCATCACTGCGGAGGCCCTGCGATTGCTCAAGGTGCGTGTGACAACCGCAGACATCGCAGAGTCTTTGAGACCTGATATCGTCGCCGATGTGACGAGTATGCCGGTGGAAGACGATGCCTTTGACGTGACGTTATGCTGTCAGGTCTTGGAGCACCTTCCGTTTCATCGGTTCAGAGGGGCGATGCAGGAGCTTCACCGCGTCACGTCACGCGCCATGGTGGTAAGCCTACCGGATCAGAACCGATACTTGGAGGTGTCCTTCCACGTTCCCAGGCTGGGTCGGCGCCGATTTGCGTGGAGTCCACCGCGTTTGAGACCTGCCGTCTTGCCGCGAGGACGCTTTGAAGAAATGGCGCACTATTGGGAGATCGGCTTCTGTGGGTACTCGTTGCGGCGGACTTGTGCGGTAATTAGGCAGACAGGCTGGGCGATCACGAAGACGTGGCGCGTCCCGGGGGTGCCCTGGCATCGTTTCTTCTTGCTCTGCAAGTCGTAGGAAATAAACAAGTAAAACTGGCAGGTTGACAACGACGCTTATGAGCACTGCGCACAGGTGCATCATTTTCCAGGTCGATTCCAAGGGTCTTGACGCTACAGTCGCTGATCAAGTACTCGAAGCTGCTGATGATGAGCCAGGTTTTTTTTAACCAGACGACGCTTCATCCGCTAGGCCTGGCGGCAATCGTCATTCTGGGTTGCGCGATGCTCCTGCTGCCGCGCAGGTTGGCCTTGCTACCCATGATCGTGATGGCGTGCTTTATCGCGCCCGCTCAGCGGCTCGTGATCTTCACGCTCGACTTCGATCTTCTGCGCCTCATGATTCTCTTTGGTTGGCTTCGAGTTCTTCTGAAGGACGAAGTCCGAGGCATGATCTGGAAACCGATCGACACGGCGATCCTCGCCTGGGGAATCTGTGGGACGATCGCATACACGATCCTGTACGGGACCTTTGCGGCCATCATCAACCGGCTAGGGTGGATGTTCGATGCGGTCGGGATGTACTTCCTGTTTCGCTGGCTCATCCGCGATTGGTCGGATCTCAATTGGCTCATTCGAGGATTTATCGTTGTGAGCCTGCCGGTGGCGGCTGCGTTCGTCGTTGAGCGGATGACCAGCCAAAATGTGTTCGCGATCTTTGGTGGCGTGCCCGCCATCACCCTCATTCGTGAGGGGCGTTTGCGTTGTCAGGGCGCATTTGCCCATCCCATTCTTGCAGGGTGCTTCTGGGCTGCGCTCATGCCGCTATTCGCGGCGCAGTGGTGGATCGCAAGAAAGGGCAAGGTTTGGGCGATGGTGGGTCTATTCACATCAAGCGTAATTGTCGTAACCTGCTCGTCAAGTACTCCGGTCGCTGCGGTCCTCTTTGGCATTCTCGGTGCGTGCCTGTTCCCGCTGCGTTCCCAAATGCGGCTGGTTCGCTGGGGCGTCGTTTGTACGATCCTGGGATTGCACATAGTGATGAAAGCACCTGTCTGGCATCTGATCTCCCGAGTCGATCTGGTCGGAGGCTCTACCGGATGGCATCGATACCATCTGATCGATCAAGCAATCAATCACGTCGGCGAATGGTGCCTCATCGGGACGAGATCCACGGCGCATTGGGGAGGAGGACTGGCGGATGTCACCAATCAGTACGTCCTTCAGGCCGTCCAAGGCGGTGCTTTGAAGCTATGCCTTTTTCTCGCCATCATCGCCCTTGCATTTGGAGGGATCGGCCAGCGGCGACAGATGGTGGAGGGCCAGCCGGAGCGCTTGGTCCTGATCTGGGCCATAGGCCTTTCACTTTTCGTGCATTGCATGGTCTTCTTCGCCGTCTCGTACTTCGGCCAGATTCACATGCTATGGTATCTCACGCTCGCCATCGCGGCGAATGTGACACCGATCACCAAGGGCCGTCGGGCCATTACAACCAAAGGTCAAACATGGCAGAGCATCGTCAGACCGCGAGCGCGTCCGGCGACGGCGACAGCACGCTCATCCCAACCGCTCGCGGACCCTATCACGATCCATAGTAGTGTTGATGGGTAGACGGCGATGAACCACGTTGAGCTCAGCATCATCGTCGTGAGTTACAACACACGCGAGCTAACACTTGAGTGCCTCCGGTCGCTCTACACGCAAACCGATGGAATCTCATTCGAAGTGTTTGTCGTGGACAACGCCTCGAGCGACTATTCGGCCGAGGCAATCGCAGAGTCATTTCCGCAAGTCAAAATGATTCGGCTCGACGAAAACATCGGTTTTGCGCGGGCGAACAATCTTGCGGCCGAGCGAGCTCGAGGAGATTACCTTCTGCTACTGAATCCTGACACTGTCATTCTTGATAAGGCGATTCAAAAACTGCTCAGTTTCGCACATACCCGCCCCGAAAACGGGATTTACGGTGGCCGCACTTTGTTCGGAGACGGCACTTTGAATCCATCCTGCTGCTGGGCCCGTTCAACGCCCTGGAGCGAGTTTTGCCGGACCATCGGATTGAGCACACTGTTTCGCCGCAACGCAGCATTCGACCCCGAATCCCTGGGCCGTTGGCCGCGAGACACGATTCGGGAAGTAGACATCGTCACTGGCTGTTTCTTTCTGATTCGACGGAACCTCTGGGAACACATGAACGGCTTCGATCCCGCCTTCTTCATGTACGGCGAGGAGGCAGACCTCTGCCTACGCGCACGGGCCGCCGGCGCCCGACCAATCATCTGTCCCGATGCGGCCATTATTCACTACGGCGGCAGATCCGAAACGAACCGCGCCAACAAGCTCGTCCAGATGCTCAGAGCCCGTCGGCTACTGATGCAGCGGCATTGGACGAGTCGTTGGATTTCCTTCGGCCGCGCCACGCAAACGCTGGCGGTGCTTCATCGCCTCATGGCCTACCACTCGCTCGCGCACCTGCGCCTACGCGCGGCCAAGAACGCGTCCGCAGCCTTCACCGAAGTGTGGCGACGTCGTCGCGAATGGAGTGCGCACTCAAGTCCGCCCACGACGATTGCGACCGATGTAGGGCAAACCCTTCTTACCGATGGCTAACACACGCAAGCGAATCCTGGCCGTGGCCTCCGGCGGAGGCCATTGGGTGCAGCTCCTACGCCTTCGACCGGCGTTCGCGGGGCATGATGTGACCTATGTGACGGTGGACTCGCGCTATCAGGTCGACGCCGACGGCGAACGTTTCTACGTGGTCAATGATGCGACGCGGTGGAACAAGGCCGGATTGATACTTCTCACGTTGCGATTGGCGTTGATCGTCCTCCGAGAACGGCCCGAAATAGCGGTTTCGACCGGCGCCGCCCCCGGTTATCTCGCACTCCGGCTGGCCAAACTGCTCGGGGCCCGAACCGTTTGGATCGACAGCCTTGCGAATGCTGAGAAGCTTTCCCTGTCTGGTCAGTGGATCGGCAAACATGCGGACCTGTGGTTGTCACAGTGGCCGCACCTGGCACATCCCGGGGGACCGAATTACGAAGGGGCCGTGTTGTGATCTTTGTTACCGTCGGAGCACAGATGCCGTTCGATCGGCTCGTCCGCGCCGTGGATCAATGGGCGGCGGAACGCCCTCACATAGAGTTCTATGCTCAGATCGGACCGAACGCCTGGAAACCAGGGCACGTCGCCTGGACTGAATTCCTCAATCCGGAGGAATACCGCGAGCATGTCGAGGCAGCGACGACTGTCGTCGCGCATGCCGGCATAGGCTCGATTATCGCGGCGTTGGAACTTCGCAAACCGATCCTCATCATGCCGCGGCACGGCGAACTAGGTGAGACGCGGAATGATCACCAAGTGGCGACGGCGCGCCGGTTCGAGCCATTTGAGGGAGTTAAGGTGGCGTATACCGAATCCCAATTGCTGATCCATCTGGCTAAGACACGCCTTCACAATTCCGGAGACCGGATCCCCCCTCAAGCCGACGACCGCTTGATCCAATCACTGAAGCGGTTTATCGTTGAGGTCTGAACCGCGATGACCATCGAAGGCCTAGCCGCACATGGCGTTCTCTGCTTCGGCGGCGAAGACTGGTGGTATCACAATCGCGGCCATTGCGACATGCAGTTCATGCGGCAGTTTTCCAAGTATGGCCGCGTGATCTACGTGAACTCGATTGTGATGCGCAAGCCGAATATTGGCGAAGGCAGAATGTTTTGGCGGCGCCTACAGCGCAAGTCGCGCAGCATCATGCGCGGATTGGTGCGAGTAGGGGAACGCTTTTGGGTGTACTCACCTCTGACAGCGCCCGTGCATCATGTGTCATGGGCGCGCCCCCTCAACGAGCGCCTGCTGCGCACACAGCTTCAGCATGTGATCCGGCGCGTGGGCCTACGTCAGCCGCTTGTATGGGTCAACTGCCCGGCAGCATGTGACGCCGCTCTGGGGCTATCCCGAACAGTCCTGGTCTATCAGCGGACCGATCGGTTTGAGGATTTTCCCGGTGTCGATGTCGAGCAGATCCGTCGGTACGACCGCAAACTCAAGCAGCACGCCGATTTGACCTTCTTCGCAAGCCGGACACTGTTTGAACAGGAGAAAAGTCAATGCCGCAAAGCGGCATACGTGGACCACGGGGTAGACTATGAGCGCTTCGCGAACGCAAGCAAGAATCCCTGGATACCCCAGGAGATGAAAGGACTGCGCCGTCCGATCGCGGGATTCTTCGGGGGCATCGATGCCCACACGTTCGATTTATCTTTGATGGTCGACGTTATAAGAACACTTCCTGATGTATCCTTCGTTTTCGTCGGAAAGTCATCCATTGAACCCACACACTTGGCTCGACATTCCAATGTCCTCATGATCGGCCAGCGTCCATTCGAACAGATCCCTCACTATGGAAAACTCTTTGATGTTTGTCTGATGCCTTGGAAACAGAACCGATGGATCGAGGCCTGTAACCCGATCAAGTTGAAGGAGTACCTGGCACTCGGCCATCCTGTCGTCAGCACGCCATTCGGCGAATTACGCCGATACTCGGGCACCGTATTCGTTGCTGAGAGTTCCGAGGATTTCGCAGCATCTATACTCCGGGCCTTGAAGGAGCCGGTCGATCTACAACGTCGGCGTGAGGGTGTCCACAAGGAGTCTTGGCCAGTAAAGTGCCAAGCCGTAATCGACCGCTTGGGAGAATGAAGTTGCCTTGCCATCACTGGCCCTATGGATAAACGCTGCGGTAAATATCCCACATATCTTGGATAAATGCCGTCCCTGTCCCTCCTCCGCCTACGACCTGAGCATCCAGGCCATAACCCATCCAGCGATCGACATAATCGAAAAAGGCGTCATGGTTCCAAAGAGATTTTGCGTTCATTATTCGAGCGGCAAGGCACGCTCCAACCCATGTGTGTGAAGTACAACAGTTCCGATAAACGGTACAAGCATCTATGATTCCAGCAGGGTCTCGGCAATCTTTTGCCCCTGATCCGGAACATCCATTCGCCTGATAAGGGCTCACGCAAGATCTTCCGAAGAGCGCGATAGCGCTCTGCCCGGGATTGTTGCTGGCTGCATTGCCGTAATAAGTGTGCTGCTCTTCTCCAAACGCGCCGGTAACACTCTTCATGTTGGCGTTGTCAAGCATGATTCCGGAAAAAATAATAGGCCATTTGCGCCCGCTACTGTGACCTCCATCAGCGGGCCATGATGCTCCATTTTCTACCATGGCGTAGAGATCTATGCCCACTTGAACGAAGTTGATCAGGAGAGGATCGAGTTCTTGTTCAGAATAATCCAACATCAAGAGTACAGCAGCCTCGCTGACCGCAAGACTGACTTCACGGCCATAATTCGGCATGTTCTTGACTGGATGCATCATTCGCGCGTTCCATCCTGGTTTGTGGTCCAGCCAGACTTGCTGGAACTGATTCGCCACATCGTTCAAGAAGGACAGGCTGGGCTTGCTGTTAAGCGGAAGCGATGGAAGTAGGTCTCTTCTGAGGTTCGTGGTCAAGTACATGGGTTTTGCGGTTCCAGCGTAGGGGGGGCGGAACGCATCTGGGCTTGGCATTCCTGAGAGAACCGTCAGGACCGCTGCTCTGTAGAGATAGCTGTGCCCGGCAAGTACGCAATAGCCGGTAACATCCAGATTCCTGCTGGTACCGCAGTCTTCCTCGTTGGTAATGCTCTGCGTCGAAACGAGCGATTCTCCTCCCGCGAGAACGAGCGGAAACGATTTGCTCAGTGCGGCGTCATAACCGTTGATACGGCCGTCGTATCCCTGTGAAGCGCCCCCGACTGGATTGACGACCGACCCGTGCCGAAAGGAACTCCCTGAACCGGTAGGGGCAGGGCTCACCGAGAGGATGGTTACGCCGCTTCCTTCGTCGAGGATCCACCAGTCGCCGTTCGCGAACTGGCCAACCTGATAAGCGTGGTCAAACGTCCACGTGATGTTATTATTCGTGATGCTGCTTGCAGTCTGTCCTTCGCAACCATCGGGAGTACCATTGCCGTTTAGATCCTGATCCGATCGATTGCAGCCGCAGAGGCCGGGGGCGGTCTTGTTCGGATCGCTTGGGCAGCCGTCGTTGCAGTCCGGCGTTCCGTCGCCATCTGAGTCGGCATCGGAGGCGCCGCAACCACAGACGCCTGGCACAGCCTTATTATTATCGTTCGGACACCCATCGTTGCAGTCCAAGACGCCATCACCGTCCGAATCGACATCCGGCGCGCCTGGACACTGGTCGATGCAATCCGCAACGCCGTCGCCGTCCGAATCCCCATCGGGCCCGCCGGGGCACTGATCGACGCAATCCAGCACGCCGTCGCCGTCGCTGTCGGTGCTGTCGGGCACGCCGCATCCGCAAACGCCCGGCGCGGTCTTGTTTACGTCGTTGGGGCAGCTGTCGTTGCAGTCATTGATGCCATCGCCATCCGAATCGGTCTGACACGTTAGGAGGGCTAAGTTACAGACTTGGTGGGATCCGGTTCCTCCCCAGAGCCCCCGATTGTCCAGGTTCGTGACGTTGCTCTGCTCGCTACGGAACGCGAAATCCGTTGCAATCGCCTGCTCGGCGGCGCCCTGC
>Ga0114931_10000741_pt1 | contig 40562 bp, 37 predicted proteins | sample 2SBtaG_FD_89579 | JGI IMG/M metagenome (GOLD analysis project Ga0114931, IMG submission 89579) | Deep subsurface microbial communities from Kolumbo volcano to uncover new lineages of life (NeLLi) - 2SBTROV14_V59a metaG | ecosystem: Environmental > Aquatic > Marine > Volcanic | place: Kolumbo... | reverse complement strand
CCCGGTCGACCACGCGCTCGTGCACCTCGACCGCGATCGCGCGCTGGGCTGCTTGCTCGGTGTCGCGGTCGGTGACGCGCTCGGTACCACCCTCGAGTTCACCAACGCACCACCTCGGCCGTTCTCGCCGCGGCTGCGGGGACCCCACCGCGACGTGACCGGCGGCGGTCCGTTCAACGTCGTGCCCGGACAGGTCACCGACGACACCCAGCAGGCGTGCGCGCTGTTTCGCAGCGTGTGGGAGCGGCCGCGCTACGATGTGCGGGACGCGGCCGGTCGCTACCACCCGCGGCAGTTCCTCGTCTTGGAGGACTAGACTAGGACGCCTGCTCGCCCGCCTCGGTCTCGACGGCTTCGCCATCGCCGTTGGGCTTTGGCTCTGACTCCGCCTGGGCCGCCTTGCGGGCTCTGGCCTCTTCTTCGGCGGCGGCGATCAGGTTGAGCTTGGACTCGAGGTCGGCGATGCGGGTGGACAGGGCTTTGACATCGCTCTGCAACCCGGCGAACGGCGAGATGCCTTCGACCACGCCGCGGATGCGGTCGTCTACGCGTTTTTGCCACGCGTCCAGGGTGTGCTGGGACTGCTGAATCCACTCCCGGAACTCACGCAGGGTGAGGCTTTCGCGGTTCTTTTTGGTCACCCCACCGTAGGTCTCGTCGTCGCCGACGATCACGCCTTCGTCGCCGAGCTCGCCCTCGGCCCCTTCCTCTTTGCGGGGCAGGATGCTCTGCACCCGCCGCTGGGCTTGGGACACCATGCTGGCAAACTGCTCCCCGCCGTGCTGGATGATGTTGCGCATGGCCTGGAGCGGCAGAAAGCTGCGCTGTTTCTTCTCTTCTTCGAAGATGATCTGGGCCAGGGTCACCGACGTAAGGTCTTCTTTGGTCTTGTTGTCGATGATTTTTACGTCGTCGCCCGCACGGATCATCTCCGAGATCTGGTCGAGCGTGACGTAACGGCTGTGCTGCGTGTCGTACAGTTTGCGGTTGGCGTAACGCTTGATAATGCGAGCTTCGGTCATTCCCCGTCCTTGACGATCATTATCACGCACCGCGTAATAACTGACAACCTGGCAGAATCGAAGAGCAGGTGGAGTCGAACCGACATAGGACGAATCCCGATGACAGTGTCGTCGCCCTGGCCCGCAAGCTGAAGGCTATTCGGGACCCTGGCATGCGCTGCCACGCACTCGTGCGCGCGCTGTCCACGGCGCCCAGACACGATGCAGTGGACGTGCTCGCCGCAGCACTGGCATCCAGCCGCAACGGTGACCCACGCGCGCTGCTCATCGCCGACACACTCACCGCTACGTTAACCGACACGGAACTACTGTCGTACGACATGCGCGCGTCGCTGTACGCGAGCGCCAAGGCCGCGGGTCACCCGACGTTGGCTCGCCTGATGTTCACCACCTCCCCATCTGGCGAAGAGCAAAGCGACGAGCTGGCTGCCGAGCGGCCCATCGTGCCGCGGGGCAAGCCCCTGACCCTGGGCGAGCGCAAGTCGCTGGCGCGCGGCCACCGCCGCCAGATGCTGCAGCATCTTTTGCGCGATCCACACCCGGACGTGGTGACCATCCTGCTGGACAACCCGCACATCACGGAAGCGGATGTCCTGGTCATTGCCACCCGGCGGACACCGCGACCGGCGGCGCTGATCGCCGTGGCGCGCAATCACCGCTGGCGCGCGCGCTACAACGTGCGCCGCGCGCTGGTGCTGAACCCGCATACGCCGCCCCTCGAGGCGTTGCGTCTGGCCACCACATTGCGTCCGATGGATCTACGCATCGTGGCCGAGGACCCGAATCTGGCCCCGGCGCTGCGCCAACAGGCGCGCGAGTTGCTGCAGTAGCGAGACCTACTCGGCCTTGGCTTTGCTGGAGACCACCTCGGCCTCCTCGACGCTTTCGCTGCCCTGCTTCAGCTCGCCCTTGTTCTTGCTGCCTTCCTCGAGCTCCTCGTTCTTGGAGACTTCGAGCTCATCGGATCCAGACGCGGACCGCCGGAAGTTCTTGATGCTCCGGCCGAGGGCGTCACCGATGGCCGGGAGCTTTCCCGCACCAAAGATGAGAAGGACAATGAGAAGGATAATTAGTAACTCGCCCATTCCGGGCATAACGGACTCCTGAGCAATGAGGGCTTTTTCGGGCTTACTCTACCCCGCCGGCCACGTCAACACCACCCGCGGGCCCTCGGGCGAATAGCAGGCGAAACCGCGGCGTTGCACTTACTGAAGCGAAGCCAGCGCACCGCCAATAATTGGCCCACGCGCTGGCCGGCTCGTATGATCCACGCGGATATCCCTTCAATCATTCGCATTTTGTAGCCATGAATACACGCCGGGTTTGGACCATAGCGGTTGCGTGCGGGGCGGTGTTGGCGTCGATGGCGCCCGCCGCACATGCCGACAACATTATCGACACGAGCACGCCGCACCCCAACGATAGGAAACGCATATGGGTGCGGGGCTGCCCCGTCGATTCGGACTGCAGCCGCGCGCTGCAGTCGGACATGAAGCAGTTCGACGCCAGGCTCGGCCGCACCCGCAACAATCCCTCTCCGTGGCTGGCAGCGTCACGCAAGGACAACGCCCGGGTCAAGCCGTCGTCGGTCGACCCCAAGCTGGCGTGGCTGGACCACATTCGCATGCCGGACCTGCCCATTCGCTGGACGCCGGAGCTGATCGCATATCTGAAGTTCTACAAGAACACATCGCGCGGCCGAAACATCATGGCCGACTGGTTGATCCAGCAGGGCAAATACGAGGTGATGATCGTGTCGATCCTGCGCCGGGCCGGGCTGCCGACGGACCTGCTGTACATCAGCATGATCGAGTCGTCGTACAACCCGCGCGAGTACTCGCGCGCCGGCGCCAGCGGCCTGTGGCAGTTCATGCCGTCGGGCGCGCGCATCTACGGCATGACCGTCAACCATTGGATCGACGAGCGCCGCGACCCGGTCAAGTCCACCAAGGCCGTGGTGATGTACTTCCGCGACCTGTACCACCGGTTCCGCAACTGGCATCTGGCCCTGGGCGCGTTCAACCAGGGCTACAACGGCATGCTGCGCGCGATCGCCCGCTACAACACCAACGACTACTGGCAGCTGCTGCGCTACGAAAACGCGCTGCCCAGAGACACCGCTCTCTACGTACCCAAGGCGCTTGCCGCGGCGATCATCGGTCGCAACCGCAAGCTGTTCGGCTTCGACAGGCTGAAGCTAAAGCCGCCGCTCAAGTGGGATGAAGTGATGGTGCCGCGGTCCACGTCGCTGCGCGTGCTGGCCAGGGCGGCGGGGGTCAGCGAAAAACAGCTGCACACCCTCAACCCGCAGCTGAGCCACAACCGAACCCCGCCGGGCATGCGCAACTACACCGTGCGGTTGCCACGCGGCTCGGGCCGCCGGTTTGCGCGCGACTACGATCACTATCGCCGGTACTGGGACCGCTACGATACCTACACCGTGTCTCACGGCGAACGTCTGCGCGACATCGCCGACAAGCACGGCATGAGTGTGCGCAAGCTCGCCGCGCTCAACGAAATCCGCCACCGCCACAGCATCGGCGGCGGCGAGGTGCTGCTCGTGCCCAGGCTGCGCGAAGCGCAAAAGCGCGCCAACCTCGAGCGCGCCAAGCAGCGCAGGCTGCGCCGGGCGCGACGCAAACATGTGCTGCCCGTGCTGGTGGCCGTGCCCGACAAGAACGTGCGGGTGGCCGGCAAACGCCGGGTGTTCTATCGCGTGATCCGGGGGGACAGCTTGCACGGCGTCGCCCGAGCGTTCGGCGTAGACCGGCGCGCCCTCGCCTCGTGGAATGGCATCGACGCCCGCGGTCATCTGTATCGGCGCATGGTACTACAGGTATTCGTGGACCGCGACTTCGACGCACGGCGAAAACGCATCAAGCTGCTCGACGACGACGACGTCATGGTGGTGACCCGTGGCTCGGCCGAGCACCTGCGTCTCACCGAGCTACGCCGCGGCCGCGAGCGCATGATCTACCGCTGCACCAAACGCGAATCGTTCGCGCACATTGGTCAGCAATTCGGCCTCACCGCCCGAGACCTGGCACGCATCAATCGGCAAAAGCCCGGCACCGTGGTGGAGCCCGGCGACGAGATCGTGGTGTACAAGGTGATCGACCCGTCCCGGTCCTACCGCGCCCGGCGCCAGAACAAACGCCTGCGCGCGCGCCAGCGCCGCATCGAACAGCGCAAGGCAGCAGCTCTGGCGAAAAAGCGCGCAGCCGAGCGAGCGCGCAGGCGGGCGGAGGAAAGGAAGCGCGCAGCCGAGCGGAAACGCAGACGGGCGAAGCGGCGCAAATACAAGGCCCACAAACCCACGCGCCGAGCGGGGCACCACAGCCGCAAACCGCCCACGCGCCAGGCCCGCAGCAAACACCACAAACAACCCACGCGCCAGGCCCGCAGCAAACACCACAAACAACCCACGCGCCAGGCCCGCAGCAAACACCACAAACAACCCACGCGCCGGGTCCGCAGCAAACACCACCAACAACCCACGCGCCGGGTCCGCAGCAAACACCACGAACAACCCACGCGCCGGGCCCGCAGCAAACACCACAAACAACCCACGCGCCGGGCCCGCAGCAAACACCAGCGCAACCGGCGCCGCAAACGAGTCCCCGCCGCGACCCGGCGCAAACGCTGAGCCGGCGGTCGGACCGAGACGGGTCATGTGGTTCCCGACTCCATCGCAGCACGTACTTGCGGGCAACTACGCTTGGCAATGATCCGGCAACGAGTGGTGGGTATTTGAGCTTTGCAGCGACCGCCTCGACCTCGGTGGCGATCGGCAACGCGTTGGGAAGCGCGCCCGCGGCGGCAAGGGCGAGTGTCCGGGCGCAACGCCGTGCGTCGTCGCGGTTAGCGATACGGCGTAGCTTCCAACAGCGCTGTCCGCGCTGCCAGTGACACGGCGGTGTCGCCCTTTTCTGCTGCCAGCTCGCCGATGTGTTCGACTTCACGGCGATACCCGCCCGCGACCAGCTCCGCGAGGACGCTGGCGGCCGCTTCCGGCTTCGCCGCGTGGGCCATCACGCGCGCGCGCAGAAGTTGCAAGTCTCGACGGGCACCGGGGCGCAACCGCAACGACTCCAACGTTTGCTCTGCCTCGGCCAACGCATCATCGTACCGACTCTCGATCTCCGCCACGCGACAGCGCGCGTACGCCACCACAGCCATCCGTCCCGAGCGCCGTCGCCTGGCCAGCGCGTCGCACAGCTCGCGCGCCTCGGCGCCGCGGCCCAGCTCGGCCAGGGCGATGGCGCGCAGGGCATCCGTCGTGGTATCCGACCCGACCCGCGTGTAGACCGCATCAGCACCCAAGAAATCCACGACACCGCGGGCGTCGGCCAGACTGTCGCACTCGGCCAGCGCCAGAAGCAGGGCGCGAGCCGTGCCCGCCGTGCGCGGGCTGCCCGCCGCCTTCTGGCGGACGAAGCTGAGCTCGAGCGCCCGCGCGCGGGTCCATGACCGGCGCGGATCCCTGTCAAATCCACCCCAGCGGTCCGTGCGCCGGGTCAAGCCGAAGTAATCAACCGCCAGCGCGGCCGCCAGCAGCACCAGTGCCGCGGCGAGCACCGGCGGCGCCACCAACAAAATGCTGGTTTCGCTCGCGCCGACCACCAGAACGACGGTCAGGGCCGCACATGCAATGGCAATGAAGCGCCACGAGCCCATCGTCACACTTTAGCATCAACCTACAGCGCTCGGTTTCTGTAATATGCGCCCATGCTTTCGGTGAGTGACGCAACGCAGCGAATCCTGGCAAAACTGCCCACACCACGCCGCGAACAGGTCCCCATTGCAGAGGCCATCGGCCGCGTCTGTGCCGTCGATGCCAGCGCCACGCGGGCGCTGCCGCCGTACGACAACTCCGCAATGGACGGGTTCGCTGTGCGCAGCGCTGACCTCCCGGGCACGCTCGCAGTGGCCGGCACCATCGCCGCCGGCGACAACCCGGACCGCGCGTTGCCGCCCGGGCAAGTGCTGCGAATCATGACAGGCGCCCCCATGCCACACGAGGCCGACGCCGTGGTGATGCGCGAAAACGTCGCGGACCATGGTGACACCGCCGACTTCGCCGAGCCCGCCATCGTCGGCCGGCACATCCGCAGGGCGGGCGAAGATGTCACCATCGGCGACACTATCGTGAGCGCAGGCGCCAACATCGACGCAGGTGCGATCGGCCTGTTGGCCGCTCAGGGCTATGCCACCATTGCCGTCACGACGCGCCCTCGCGTCGCCATCATTTCCACCGGCGACGAGCTGGTCGAGGTAGACGTTGCCCCGGGCCCGGGACAGATCGTCAACTCCAACGCCCACGCCCTGGCCGCCCAGATCCGCGAGGCGGGCGGCGAGCCACTGAACCTGGGCATCGCCCGCGACGACCTGCAGGCGTCCATCGACATCCTGCAACGGGCCATCGACGCCGACATGATCGTGACCTGCGGCGGCGTGTCGGTCGGCGACTTCGACTTCGTCAAAGAAGCGCTCGACGCGGTGCACATCGACGTCGATTTCTGGAAGGTGGCGATCAAACCGGGCAAGCCCCTCGTGTTCGGACACACACCGAGCGGCGCACCGGTGCTCGGCCTGCCCGGCAACCCGGTGTCGGCGATGGTCACGTTCGAGGTGTTCGGGCGCCCCCTGGTGCGTGCCCTGCTCGGCGCAAAGCACCGCGATCGGCCCGTGGTTCCCGTCGAGCTGGGCCGCGCCGTGCGCAAGTCTCCCGGCCGCGCCCACTACCTGCGCGCCCAACTGCACCGGGATGGCAATCGACTGATCGCGCGCACGCACCCCAAGCAGGGCTCCGGCATGCTCAGCTCGATGCTCGACGTGGACGCGCTGGTCATCATCGCCGCCGACGCCGGCGACCAGCCCGAAGGCGCCGCCGCCGAGGCGCTGCTGTTGCGATCGGTATGAGCGTGTACTTTCGCGTCGCCCCCCACGAGGTCGGGCGCATCGACAAGTTGCTGGCGAACCGCTATCCGGATGTGGGCCGGCGCGCCCTGGCGCGGTTGTTCGCCGGCTGTCACGTTCGCGTCGACGGCGCGGTGGCACACAAAGGCGATCGGGTCAGCGCCGGCGCCGAAGTCTCCCTACGCGTCGCGCCCGATCAGGCCGACGCGGTGATCCCCGCCGACGATCCCGGCGTGGTCACCATCCACGTCGAGCCAACCCTCATCGCCGTGGCGAAACCGCCGGGCATGCCCAGCCACCCGTTGAATCCGGGTGAGACCGGCACCGCCGCCAACGTACTCGTCGCGCGCTTCGCAGACTGCGCCAGCGCCAGCCCGGATCGCCGCGAGGCCGGGCTGGTTCACCGCCTCGACACCGACACGTCCGGCGTGCTCGTGGCCGCGCGCGACCCGGCGACCTGGCGCGCGCTGCGCGACGCGTTCACCGACCACGAGGTGGAAAAAACCTACCTGGCACTGGTCTGTGGCGACGTGGCCGGTCCCGGCCAGTGCGATGAACCGCTGTCGCGCACGGGCAAACACGTGCGGGTGACCGCCGCCGGCCTGCCCGCCCACACCCGCTGGCAAGTGGTGGAACGCTTCGGCACCCGCACCCTGCTGCGCTGTCACACGCGCTACGGCCGCCGCCACCAGGTGCGCGTACACCTGGCCCACGCCGGCCACCCCATCTGTGGCGACCGCCAGTACGGTGGCGAGGACCTCGACGGCGCGGACGGCCATTTTCTACACGCCGCGGCCATCCGCATGCGCCACCCGTCGCGCCCCGATGAGCTGCACCTCGAAGCGCCGTTGCCGGCCCAACGCACCGCCCTGCTGGAGCGCCTACGCGTCGAGAGTGACCAGCGACGTGTGGACCAGTAGAAACACCGAGCGCAAAAACTGGGCGCGCTTTTCGTCGTCGTCGTAGCGCGCGCGCAGCTCCGCCAGGGTCTTGCCGCCGCTGAGGTTGTCGTACAGCGAGCGTATGTCGGCGCCGAGGCGAAAGTCCGCCGGCTTGAGCAACGGGTTGCGCTTGGACCGCGGCCGCTCGCGCGCGTGGCGCCGTGCCCAGTCGGTCACATACACCTCGGGCAACAACATAGCGCCGGCGCCGACCACATCCGCGACGTTCAAATCCAGCGGGAACGCCTCGCGCTGGTTCTTGCGCTCGGCGTAGTAGGCGAACACGCCTTTCTCCCACGTGCACACGTCCACCAGCTTGGCGCGCACCTGACGGTGGAGCATGCGAAACACGTCGAGCGGCTTCATCAAGCCCAGGCCGACCAGGGTGTCGCCGAGGCGGCCACCGTAGTGGGGCATCATCGCCAGCGCCATGGCGAGCTCACCGTTGGACACCGCTTTCTCGTGCACCAGAAACTCGCCGAACAGCTCCCTAGCCAGGTTGGACGACACGAACTCGGGCGTGCCCCGGTTGAGGTAGATTTCCTTGCGCACCGGCCCGACGCTCATCAACAACAGGCCCTCGGCGCGCTCGGCCCACAGCTCGTACATCACCTTGATCGGCGGCGTCACCGCCAGGTCGCCGTGGCGATCCGGCTCGCCTTCGATCTCGGCGAGCTCCGGCGGCTGTGGCCGGCGCACTCGTTTGATCTCCTCGGCCGTGGGCAGCCGATTCTTGCCCCGCGCCGACGGCGCCGACGCCACGGGCTTCTCGTCGTAGTCGGTAGACGATGGATCCGGTGCTTGCGGCGCCAACGACGCCACCGCCTCTTCGATGGAGCCGTGGCGCTTGGACAGCTCGGCAACCGCATCCTTGTCGGGAACGCCGTCACTGGCGCCCGTGTCGATGCCACCGGACATCAAGTCGTCCACCAGCATGGGCACGGCGTCGCCCTCGCCCTCGCCCAGGCTCGCCACCGCCGCTTCGATCTCGTCGTCCTTGTCGTCGTCCGCCGCTCGCTCCGGCGCGGCCTCGACGATCGGAATCGCCCCGCTGGACTCGACCGAGATCATCGGCATGCTGTCGGGGCCTTCGAACCCACCGGCCGGGATGCCGCCGATCTCACCGCCGACGGCGACAGCGTGTTGAACCGCCGCCTTGCCATTCGACTCGCCCAGCGGCGTGATCCGGATGTCCGCGCGCGCAGCCGCGGGCCCGTCCGTATGCCGCGCCCACACGTCGTCGTACAGGGCTTGAACGATGTCGGCGATGTTGCGGGTGGACACGCGCATCTGATTGGTGAACATCCAATCCGACAGCGCAGAGCGAAACGCGGAGGCGCTCGGGTAGCGCGCGTTGCGATCCTTGCACAGCGCATGGTCCACAATCCGGCGCAAATCCTCGGGAATGTCGGCGCCGAAATGATCCAGTCGCGCCATGTTCGCGTCACGCACCATGAGCAGCACGTCGAGCTCGTTGGGCGCAGCAAACAGCCGCCGGCCCATGAGCAACTCGGCCAACAAGATTCCGGCGGAGAACAGATCCGAGCGGGCGTCGAGCGGATTGCCCACGACTTGCTCCGGTGACATGTAGCCGTACTTGCCCTTGAGCACCCCGGACTGGGTCTGATGCTCGTTGCCCACGGCGCGGGCGATGCCAAAGTCGATCAGCTTGACGTCACCGCGCCGCGACAGCAGCACGTTGGACGGCGACACGTCGCGATGCACGATGCACAGAGGCTCACCGGATTGGTCGGTGACGTTGTGCGCGTACTCGAGCGCGTCGAGCAGCTCGCACAAGATGAACACGCTGACTTCGACGGGCAACTTGAGACCGCGGTGCGCACACTCGCGCAAGCTGCTGAGCACGTCGATGCCGTCCACCCACTCCATGCATATGTACAAGCGACCGTCGCGGGTGCCCAGCTCGTAGGTCTGCGCGATCTTGGGGTGAACCAGCCGCGAGGTGAGCCGCGCCTCGTCGATGAACATGTGTCGAAAGTGTTCCTCGACGGCCATGTGCGGCAACAGCAGCTTGATGACGACCGGCTTGCGGAAACCGTGCTCGCCCACGATATCGGCCAGGTACAGCTCCGCCATGCCGCCGGTGGCGAGGCGCTGTTTCAGCTCGTAGCGGCCAAAGGGTCTGGGAAAGGGATCGGACAAGTTTCGTATCGAAGGATACCACCTGTCGCCGAGCTCTAGTCCGAGTCGCCGCCGCTGTTGCGATTTCGCCGCCGGCCTCCGCCGCGCCGCCCCTGGCCGCGACGGCCGCCGCAGTCCTGCTCCACGTTGCGTACGTATTCGAGAAACGACGCTTTGTCGTCCATGATTTCGTTGTAAGAACGGCGGCTGCCGCGGTTATCCAGGCGGTCGCGACGGTTATCGCCGGCACGTCCTCTACGTCGCATGTTGCGCGCATCACGTAGCGCCAACGCTTCGACCAGCAGCTCGCCGACCAGCTCGTCGACGCTGACGTTCTCGGCGCGGGCGAGCTCCACGAGCTCCCGATGCACGCTGATCGACACCCGGGCCGAAACCTCGTTGCCCACCGACTCGTCACTGTCGTCGACCTCGGCGACGTTGCCGTCGACTTCGTCGTGCTCCTGGCCCGGGTCGGCTGGGGATTCGTCGCACTCGTCGATCGCCATGCGGCCCAGGTACTACGAAACCGAGTTGCGCACAAGCCGGTAGCCGGCGCGGTCCAAACAGTGCGCGACCGCTTCGTCGAAGCTGGCAAACAGCTCGCTGCGTCCGCCACCAGCGGTGATGCGCTGGCGCCAGATCGTCTCGGCGTCGCCGGACAGACCGGTCACGGCGAGCTCGACCACCGCTCCGATTTTCGGGTGGGCACAAAACTGCTCGACGGCTTCGAGCACGGCCGGGTCGAGCGGATCGGCCAGTCCGGTCGCGTCGACGATGACGTTCTTTGCGCCAACGCGCACGACCATGAGCACGACGCGGCCGAACACGTGACCGAGCACGAGACGCCCGGGAGACGCCACCAGCATCGTGGCCGGAATGCCCGCCGCAACGAACATCGTGGGCATGCCGCGCTCGAGTTGCTCGCGCAAACGCTCGCCTGCAGCCGCGGTGCCCGCCGTCGAAAACGACTCCACCGCCAGGATGGTCAGCCATTCGAGCAAGGCACGAAAATCTTCGTGCGCCGGCGGATCGACCAGCTCACCGAGCACGTCGCGCACCGACAACATCAACGCGCCAACGTCGAAGCCCGAAGCACCGCTCGACGCCATCACCGCACCGGTGAACCCCACTGACTTTTCCAGCTCGCGCAAGTTTGCCGTGCCGGGGACGAGCGCCAGCGGCACACCTTCGGCTACACGCATCGCCTCACTCAGTCCCTGGATGATGGGCGACAACAGGCGCGAAATCGACGATGCGTCCACCGAGTTGGTCAAACGGACGCTCGACGCCGCGTAGCGCTCACAACAGCGGCGAACCAGCCCTTCGGCGTTATGGTGCAGCTCTGCGGCCAGCCGCTCGTATCCTGTGGGCGTCGGGGCCACACCTGGAGGGTACCGCGCCAGCTTGCGAGTGGCGAGCGTTGATGTCTACTATCAAATCGATGAAAGTACGCTCTGTTGGGCTGACGGATGTAGGTCGCAAGCGCGCCATCAACGAAGACGCCCTGTTCCGCGACGACGCCATGGGGTTTTACGTGGTTGCCGATGGCGTCGGCGGCCATCAAAAAGGCGAGGTTGCGAGCCGCGAAACCATCGAGCAACTGCGCATGTGGGTCAACGGCGCCGCGCAGACCCTCGACAACCTGGTGTCCATGCGCAACCAGGGCGACAGCGATGCCACCTGGGAGATCCGCAGGCTGCTCGAGAGCGGCGTGCAGTCCGCGTGCTACATGGTGTTCGGCATGGCCGAGCTGGATCCCGACAAGCGCGGCATGTCGACGACGTGCTCGGCGCTACTCATCCGCGACGGGTTTGCCTACGCCGCCCACGTCGGTGACAGCCGGGTGTACCGCATTCGCGACGGCAACGTCATGCAGATCACCGAGGACCACACGCTCATCAACTACAAGCTGCGCCGCGGTCTGATCACGCAAGAAGAAGCCGAGCGCGCCAGCGGCAAGAACGTGATCACCCGCGCCGTGGGCCACAAGGACTACGTGCAGGTCGACACCGCCGACGTCGACACCGGCCCCGGTGACCGCTTTGTGCTGTGCACCGATGGGCTGCACAACTACGTCAGCACCAACGCCGAGATCACCGAGCTGTTCAACACCGGCGACCTGGCCGCGGGCGCCGAGGCGGCCATTGCCCTGGCCAACCAGCGCGGTGGCAAAGACAACATCACGACGGTCGTCGTCGAGGTCGACGACTGAGCGTCGCAGTGGCCGACCCGCAACTGGTCATTTTCGATCTGGACGGCACCCTGGTCGATTCGTTCGCCGACATCGAGCGAAGCATCGTCTGCGCCCTGACCGCGATCGACGTGGAGCCGACGCCGGCGTTGCTCACGCTGTGCCGCAAGGGCGTGTCCCTCGAGTATTCGTTCGGCGTCGCCACCGGCTGCGAGCCGAGCGAGCCGGCGTCGCGTGCGCGGTTGCGCACGTTCGTCGACACCTACCGCGACAACTACTTCGCCGACGAGTTCGCGTCCACGGCCTACGCGTCGGTGCCCGCGACCCTGGCCTGGCTGCGCGACACGCATTCGCACATTCGCCTGGCCGTGGCCACGACCAAGCGCACCGACATGGCGCGGGTCGTGGTCGACCGCTGCGGGTTGTCCGGTCTGTTCGATCTGGTCCAGGGCTCGGACGGTCTGCCCAAAAAGCCCGACCCTGCCCTGCTGCGCGTGGTCGCCGGCGAGCTGGACGTGCCCATGCAGGCCGCGATGATGCTGGGCGACACCGACAAGGACGTGCTCGCCGCCAAGGCCGCGGGCTGCACCGCGGTGGCCGTCAGCTACGGCGGCTGGACCCGGGACGAGATGCTGACGTTGGATCCGGACCACCTGCTCGACGACTTGGCCGAGCTGCGCGCGCTAATAGCGGCTTAACCCGAGCATCAAACCGCCCTGGCTGACCAGTCCACCATCGACCACGGTGCTGGCGGACACCAGCTCGAGGTTGACCACCCAGTTGTCGCGAAACCACACGTCGACGCCGAGGCCGAAGCTGAACGCCACGCCGCCGCTCTGTTTCTCGGGCGGGCCCTGCACCTGCTGCGCGCGACGGGCGTAACCACCCAGACCAAAGCCGGCGCGCAGCCACAACGCGTCACGCAAAAAGTACTGACCGCCCAGGGTGAGCACCAGGTTCTGATTGACCTTGACGTCGCCCAGCTGGTCTTTGACCAGGTAGGTGGCGTTGTCCAGGGTCAGCAACCACAGAAGCTTCGAGGTCGCTACCGTGCCGACGCGCAGCGACGCCGATGGACCGACACCGCCGATGTCGGACAGGTCGCCCACGCCCTTCATCACCGCACCGCCCACGGCGAAGCCTATGACCATGCCCTTGCGTTTATTACGGCTGGGCGAGTACCAGTCCGCGCGGGCAGGTGCGACCGACCACACGGTCAGGACAGCGGCCACCAGCGCGCCGAGCGCCGCCTTACTTGGCCGCATCCTTCTTCTCCTGGGGCGCGGGCTCGATCGCCGGACCGCTGGTGCTGCCCGCGAGATGGGGCTGCTGTTCGAGCATCAAGCGCGTGACGTACTCGCCGCGGATCAGGTGCGATTGCACGATCTCTTCGACATCGTCCACCGTCACGCCGCCGTACCATACCTGCTCCGGGTAGACGACCACGGTTACACCGTGCTCACACTGGTCCAGACACCCGGCTTTGTTGGCGCGAACCTTTCCGCGCAAGCCCACACGCACGAGCTCTTTTTTGAGCTTGTCGCGGACCGCCGGGCCGCCCTTTTCCTTGCAGCAGCCGCGGGGATGCCCTGGCGCGCGTTCGTTGATGCACACAAACACGTGTCTTTGGAAGCTCGGCACGGCGCTCAGTGTACAATGTCCTTTGGTGGTCGTTCGTGTTTTCGCATGTGTAACTGCGCTCGTGCTCGGCGCGGGTGCGTGCGATCACAAGACGGCCTCGTACGAACGGCCTTGGGGACTGGGCACCCCACCCGCGACGCCGCACATCGTGGCGCCGCTCAACGCTGCTTACAGTGGCTCGGTGCGGATGAATGATGGCGCGTCGCGCCGCCCCCTGTTCGCCTGGGACTTCGTCAAGTCCGAGCGGCCCGTGAGTTACGCGCTCGAGCTGACCAGCTCGTGCATCGCCGGCCGACTGGACATGTGCAGCTTCGACGATGCGGTGGTCCAGGTGCACGACCTGTCCGCCACGCAATGGCGACCCAGCAAACCTCTGCCGGTCAACGACAAGCCGCCGCTGGGCCGGCGCTACTACTGGCGGCTGCGCGCGTGCGCCGAGCTGAGCTGCTCGCCGTGGACCAGCGTGCGCTATCTGGAGGTCGGCCGCGCCCCTGGTGACTTCAACGGCGACGGCTACTCCGATGTCGTCGTCGGTGCGCCGTTGGTCGACAACGGCGGTCAGGATCAGGGCAGCGTGTTCGTCTACTACGGCGGTCCGGCGGGCGTCGGCAAGTCCGTACGCCTCGACGATCCGGATCACGAAAACAGCGCCAACTTCGGCGTGTCCGTATCGGTCGTCGGCGACCTGGATGCCGACGGCTTCGCCGACCTGATCGTCGGCGCCGCTGGCTCCAACGACGCCAGGGGCGCGGCCTATTTGTACTTCGGCTCGGAGACCGGGCTGCACGACTTCCGCAAGACCAAGCTGGCCGATGTCGACGGCACGAACGACGACTGGTTCGGCTCGGCGGTCAGCAGCGCCGGCGACGTCAACGGCGACGGTTTCGCCGACGTGCTGGTCGGCGCCAGTGGAGCCAACCGCGACGGTGCGGACTGGGGCGTCGCCTACCTGTACACCGGCGGCCCGATGGGCGCGGTCAGTGACGAACCGATCGTGCTGCACGCGCCCGCCCAAGATTACGATCAGTTCGGCTCTGCGGTCACCAGCGCCGGCGACGTCAACGGCGACGGCTACGCCGACATTGCGATCGGCTGTCCGGGAACCGACCTGGTGGGCCGCACCCGAGGCAAGGATCGCGGCGCGGTCTACGTCTTTGCCGGCAGCGCCCGCGGCCCCCGGCGGGTGCCAACCATCCGCCTGGTCGCGCCGGTGCCCATCGACTACGATCGCTTTGGCGCATCCATCAGCGGCGGCGGCGATGTCAATCGCGACGGCTACAGCGATCTGATCGTGGGTGCCCCCGGCGCCGACAAGGCCGACATGGACACGGGCGCCGCGTACGTGTTCCTGGGCTCGGACCACGGCCTGAACGCAGTGCCGTCCAACGTGCTCGACGACCCGGACGCGACCATCCACGATCGTTTCGGCACGGCGGTCACCATCATTGGCGACATCGACGGCGATGACTATGCGGACATGGCGGTCGGCAGCGCGGGCGAGGCGCGCGGCCGTGCGCTGATTTTCCGCGGCTCGCCCGAAGGCATTGGCAGCAGCCACCCGCTCACGCTCAACGATCCGCTGGGTCCCGGCTACAACGACTTTGCCGAGAGCATTTCAGCCGCGGGCGATGTCAACGGCGACGGTCTACGCGACATTATCATCGGCGCGTCGGGCTCCGACAACGGCGGCATATTCCGCGGCAGCGTAGTGCTGTACCCAGGCGCTCCCGAGGGGTTGCGTCGGCGCATGCCGCTGCGCATCGACGACCCCGCACACGGCACACACGACCATTTTGGACACGTGGTTGCCGGGGGAAACCAATAGGTTCCCGCCAGTTCGCAACAAGTGTGACGGCGATCAACACACCCTGGCAATTTTTCCGTACCATCGACCCGAAAATGAATGGTGGGTGAAGAAACTGCAGAAGCGTCCGTCTAACGCCCAACCGTTCCTGCAACCGAGGGGAAACAAACATGCAGATGAATCTGGGTACCACTGCCAAGTGCATTGGCTTGGCCGCGGCCTTGGGTCTCGTGATCGTGAGCCCGGGGAGCGCGAGTGCTGGTGTAGTCGGCAGTGTTGGTGCGGACCTGGCCTCCGCCACGAAGAACGTCAACCTCGCTGATGCCATGAGTCAGGCCGCCACGGCACAAACCCGCCGCGAGCGCCACGACCGCGCCCGTAAGCGCCGTGACCGCCGCAAACGCGACCGCGCCCGCAAACGCCGTGACCGTCGCAGACGCGACCGCGCCCGCCGGCGCCGCACCCGACGCCGCATGCGCGTCAATCGCCGTCATCCGCGGCGCATTCCCCCCCGGGCCAAGTTCAGGCGCCCGCACCGCGTCCGACCGGGTCACGTGTGGCGCCGGGGCTACTGGCACTGGCGTGGTGGCCGTCGCGTGTGGACGCGCGGCCGCTGGATGCCCGCTCGCCGCGGTTGGGTCTGGCGTACGGGTCGTTACGACTGGAGCTACTCGTTGAACCAATACGTGTGGAAGCCGGGCCGCTTCGTCCGCGCCCGCCGCGGTCACCGCTGGCGCCGTGGTCACTGGGAATTGCGTGGTGGTATTTCGGTGTGGGTCCCGGGTGGCTGGATACGCGGTAGCGTCATGGTCGCCCCGCCGGTTCGTCCGGTCGTGCGCGCCCCGTTCACGCTGCCGCCACGCCCGCGGCGCCTCCGGCCGCGTCATCATCTTCGCGGACACATCTGGGTCACCGGCCACTACAACTGGGTCAACGGTCGTCGCGTCTGGCGCTCTGGTCGCTGGGTGCGCCAGCGCCCGGGTTGGTTCCACGTCCAGGGCCGTTACCACTGGATCGGCGGCCGCTGGCGATGGCGCCCGGGTCGCTGGATGGCCCGCCGCGGGCAGCGCCACTACATCCGCGGTGCGTGGATACGCCGAGCCAACGGAAGCTACCGCTGGCGCCGCGGTCGTTGGCGTTAATTAAGCACACCAAGTAGTGACACAGAGGCCGAGCGCTCCCAAAAGGAGCCTCGGCCGTTTGTCATTGCGCCCTGAGGTGATCAATCTCCGCAAAGAACCGATCGATCTCGTCATCGCGCGTATAGAAATGCGGACCGATCCGAATTCCCGCGTTCGGCCGGTGATCACAGAAGAACTTCCGGCTGTTGAGCTCCCGCGCGATATCCGCTGAGCCGAGAAAGTCGAACACCACCGAGCCGCCACGAATCTCGGCCTGGCGCGGGCTCTTCAACGCAAATCCGCGCTCGTCCACATGATCGATGCACCGCTGCGTATGCCGCAGCGACGCCTCCCGGATTCGCGTCACGCCGATCTCGCCGACGATCTCGGCCCCGGCCCGCGCCGCGTACAACGCGATGACCGCCGGCGTACCGCCCATGTACCGCCAGATCGTGTCCGCGTAGGTCTGCTCCGGCATGGTGAACGCAAACGGCGCCTCGTTGCCGAACCAACCGGTGACCCGTGGCTCGAACGTCTCCATCAGATCGGGCCGCACATAAAGGTAGGCGGCGCCCGCGCCACCGCACAGGTACTTGACCGAGCCGCCGCAGGCGAAGCTCACCCCCAGATCGACCACGTCCACCGGGATGATGCCGGTCGACTGGTAGCAATCGAGGATCACGTGAGCACCGACCGAGTTGGCCTTGGCTGCGATCTTCTTGGCGTCCTGAATGTACGCGGACGAAAACAGCACGTGGGAGATGGGCACCACGGCGGTCTGCTCGTCGATGGCGGCGCACAGCTTGTCGGTATCGACGGTGATGCCGTCGTCGGACTCGACGATGTGCACCCTGGCGCCGCGGCGCTCCTCGGCTTTCCACACGTAGCTCACCGTTGGAAACTGCAAGCTGGTGTAGACGATCTTGTTGCGCTCGGCCGGGTAATCGAAGCACGACGCCAGCACCGACTGAATCGCCGACACGTTGGTGTTCATCGTGACCGTGCCCGCCGGCGCGCTCAGAAGCTTTTCGATGCGGGCCGCGGCGCGATCGACCTCGGGCAGCCAATCGCCCCACGCGGTGATCGACTTTTCGCGCCACAGCCGCATGAACTCGGCGACGTAATCATCGGCCTTTGCGGGCACGCAGCCGAGGGAGTGGGAGATGAGGTGAACGCAGTTTTCCAGGGCCGGAAATTCGCCGCGCCAGCGCAACAGATCGTCGTCCATGGTTCGCGGGTTTACCACATGGACTCTGTCGCTCGGCCGCTGGGAGTGGAAAATTCGCGCGAATCTGTTTTTCTCAACATATTGTATTTGCGTTATTTTTCGGAAAGTTTTAGCACTCCTACACGTAGGGTTGACAAAAATTCAACCGTGACTAGTTTGGGCACCAATGCACGGCGCGACGCGCGCCCAATCCACAGAACTCAACTCATACGATGGGGAAACAAAGATGAAGATTCGTCCGTTGCACGACCGCGTGCTCGTCAAGCGCGTTGACGAGGAAGACAAGACCAAAGGCGGCCTCTACATTCCTGACACCGCCAAAGAGAAACCCATTCAGGCCCAGGTGGTCGCCGTCGGCGCTGGCAAGCGCGACAAAGACGGCAAGCTCCACGCCCTCGAAGTCAAAGCTGGCGACCGCGTGCTGTTCTCCAAGTACAGCGGCAGCGAGGTCAAGCTGGACGGCGAAGAGCATCTGATCATGCGCGAGGACGACATCCTCGCGGTCCTGGACTAAACCCGTCTCCTTCTAGAGAAAGACAAGGAATAGACAAATGGCTGCGAAGGAAATCGTATTCTCCTCCCAGGCCCGGGCCGAAATCGCCCATGGCCTCAACACGCTCGCGAACACCGTCAAGGTGACCCTCGGCCCGCGCGGGCGCAACGTAATCATCGAGAAGAGCTGGGGCTCGCCCACCGTGACCAAAGACGGCGTCACCGTCGCCAAAGAGGTCGAGGTCGAGAACAAGCTGCAGAACATGGGCGCCCAGATGATGAAGGAAGTCGCTTCGAAGACTTCGGACGTCGCGGGTGACGGCACCACCACCGCTACCGTGCTGGCCCAGGCCATCTTCACCGAGGGCGCCAAGCTGGTCGCCGCCGGTGTCAACCCGATGGACATCAAGCGCGGCATCGACGCCGCGGTCGCCGCCGTCGTCGAGCACCTCGAGAGCCTGTCGGTCGACACCAAGGGCAAAGAGGAAATCGCTCAGGTCGGCACCATCTCGGCCAACGGCGACGACAAGATCGGCAACATGATCGCCGAGGCGATGGAGCGCGTGGGCAAAGAGGGCGTCATCACGGTCGAAGAGGCCAAGACCCTCGACTCGGAGCTCAACGTCGTCGAAGGTATGCAGTTCGACCGCGGTTACCTGTCGCCGTACTTCGTCACCGACTCGGAGCGCATGGAAGCGGTCCTGTCCGACCCGTACATCCTCATCCACGAGAAGAAGGTCTCGAACATGAAAGACCTTCTGCCGGTGCTGGAGCAGGTCGCCAAGTCGAGCCGCCCGCTCATCATCATCGCCGAGGACGTGGACGGAGAAGCGCTGGCCACCCTCGTGGTCAACAAGCTGCGCGGCACCCTGCAGGTTGCGGCCGTCAAGGCCCCCGGCTTCGGTGATCGCCGCAAAGCCATGCTGCAGGACATCGCGACCCTCACCGGTGGCCAGGCCATCACCGAGGACCTCGGCCTGAAGCTCGAGAACGTGACCCTCAACGACCTGGGCACCGCCAAGCGCGTGACCATCACCAAAGAGGACACCACGATCGTCGAAGGCGCCGGCACCTCCGAGAAGATCAACGCTCGCGTGGCGCAGATTCGCCGCGAAATCGAGGAGACCACCAGCGACTACGATCGCGAGAAGCTGCAAGAGCGCCTGGCCAAGCTGGTCGGCGGCGTCGCGGTCATCCGCGTCGGCGCGGCCACCGAGGTCGAGCTCAAGGAGAAGAAGGCCCGCGTCGAGGACGCCATGCACGCGACCCGCGCTGCCGTCGAAGAGGGCATCGTCCCCGGTGGTGGTGTTGCGCTCATCCGCAGCATCCCCAGCCTGGACAAGCTGTCGTTCGACGATGACCGCCGCTTCGGCGTCAACATCGTGCGCCGCGCCCTCGAGGCTCCGCTGCGCCAGATCTCGACCAACGCTGGCGTGGACGGCTCCATCGTCGTCGCCAAGGTTGCCGAGGGCGAGGGTGCGTTCGGTTACGACGCCGCCACCCTCGAGTACACCGACCTGATCAATGCCGGCGTCATCGACCCGACCAAGGTCGTGCGCTCCGCGCTGCAGAACGCCTCGTCGATCGCCGGTCTGATGCTCACCACCGAGGCCCTCGTCGCCGACAAGCCGAAGGCTGACGACGACGCGCCGGCCGGTGGCGCCGGTGGCGCCGGTGGCATGGGTGGCATGGGTGGCATGGGCGGCATGGGCTTCTAAGCCCCAGCTGGCAATCCGTTGTCACGAGCCGGGGAGCAAACGCTCCCCGGCTTTTTTTATTGCGATATGGTCCCCGCATGACGCCCGCCGCCACAACCATCGCTTCGCTGGTGATCGCGCATTTTCGCAGCCATCAGCGCAACCTGCCGTGGCGGCGCACCCGCGACCCGTACGCGGTCTGGGTGTCGGAGATCATGCTGCAGCAGACCCGCGTGCAGACGGTGATCCCCTACTACGAGCGCTGGCTGGACCGCTTCCCCAATGTGGCCGCGCTCGCCGACGCCGAGCTGGACGACGTGCTCACCCTGTGGGCCGGTCTGGGCTACTACTCGCGCGCGCGCAACCTGCACCGCGGTGCCCGTGACGTGGTGGCCCGCTATGCCGGCCGTGTTCCGGACAGCACCGAAGAGCTGCGCAGCATTCCCGGTGTCGGCCGCTACACCGCCGGCGCCATCGCCTCCATCGCTCATGGCACCCGCGCAGCCCTGGTCGATGGCAACGTCGCTCGCGTGCTGGCGCGCGTGTTCGAAATCGAAGACGACATAAAGTCGACCCCGGCGACCAAAACGCTGTGGCAGCTGGCCGACGAGCTCGTCCCCGCCGACGCCCCGGGCGATTTCAATCAGGGCATGATGGAGCTGGGTGCCACGGTGTGCACGCCCACGAGCCCGCGCTGCGACCACTGTCCGCTGACCTCGCTGTGCGGCGCCCGCACGACCGGTCGCACCGACGAGCTGCCGGTCATGCCGCCGCGCAAGCGCGCCGCCGACCTGCCCCGCCTGGACCTGTGCGCGGCGTGGATCGAGCGGAAAAATCGCCTTTTGCTCTGGCGACGCAGACCAAAAGGTCTATATGGAGGTCTGTGGGAATTGCCCGCCGCCACCGACCTGGCCGAGCTAAACGCCGCGTTTGCCGGCCGACTCGAGCTGAACGGCAGTCGCCGGCCTGTGACGACGGTGCAGCAACTGCTCAGCCACCGCCGCCTGCGCATTCGCGTGTGGCCCGCACGCCTGGCCGGGCGCATCCCCACGCCGCCCGAGCTCAGCCATGACCGTGCTCAGTGGCATACCATCGCGGATCTCGACGACCGCGGCATCTCATCTCCCACACGCACAATCGTCAGTCGTTACCAGGAGTCCCAATCATGAACCCCCCTCCCAAAGCGTTCGAGCTATTCGTCCAGGGCTACCAAAAGATCCTCGAAGGTCTGGACGAGCTCGGCTATCACACCGCCACCGATCCCAACTTCGCCGGCACCGCGGAACGAGCGGCCAAGGGGTTGTCGGAGCTGATCCGCGGTGAGTCGGCGATCGAAAAACGCATCGACGAGTTGCTGACCAAGACGTTTCCGGCCCGCTATCAGGAGATGGTCATCTCCAAGTACAACATCGCGTTTGGTGTCTGCCCACACCATCTGCTGCCGGTCATCTACCGCATCTCGGTGGCGTACATCCCGCGCGACCGGGTGCTCGGCATCTCCAAGCTGTCGCGGCTGGCCCAGCTGATGGCCCGCGGCGCCGTACTGCAGGAGGAGATGACCCACAATCTGTGCAGCCTGCTCCACGACCGGCTCGCCTCCGAGGGCGCTGCGGTCTACGTGGAGGGCCTGCATCTGTGCATGGCCAGCCGCGGCGTCCAGGCCCACGAGGCCCGGGTCGTCACCAGCGCCATGCGGGGCGTGTTCCTCGACCAGCTGGCCACTCGCCAGGAATTCCTGCGGCTCGTGACCGCGAGCCACCCCAACCTCGTTTAATTGTTGGCCGCTTGCCAAAGTACCCTGCCATACATATAATGTATGGCAATCCGGATGACCACACAGGGCCCGCGGGGGGCTGAGCCTTCCCTTTCGTCATCCTTCGCGCTGCTGCAGCGTGTACGGGCCAGCTTCGCTGACCTGCGCAACGGCCAACCACCGAACGCCCGCCGCGAGCGCACCTTGCTGCGCATCACCGCCAAGCTGGGCGCCACCGCCGTGCCCCTGCTTGCGCGGCAGCTGGCCTCGGCCATCGACGACCACGCCCGCTGGGCCTACACCCTGCTCAGCCACCTGGCGACCGACGACGCCGTGCGTCCCCGCGTCGTGCGCGCGATGAACGAGCTGGCGACCCTGCCCAGCGCCAAAGACCCGAGCAAGCTGCGCGCGCTGGCCCTGTTGTCCGAGCTGGACGCGGACATGCCGGCCACCGAATTTGCCGACCTGGGCGCCGTGCACGAGCGCTCGCTGCGCCAGCTCGCCGCGTGTCTCACCTCGCCCGCGGATGTCGCTCAGGCGGCGGAGCTTTTGCTCGCGGAGCTCGACAGCCACGACCTCATCGACTTCGTCGACAAACTGTCCGCCACCGAGCCGGAACGCTGCCGCTTGCTGGTCGACGAGATTCTGGTGCGCAGTCACCTCGAAGACGATGTGCACGTGTCGTTGGACCGGCTTCGGGCCGCGCTCACCGTAGAGCACGGCGCCGCCCGCATGCGCCGGCGCACCAGACGCAAGACCGACGTGTCCATCGGTCGCCGCAAAGACGGCCGCCAGGTACTGATCGCGTCCCAGCGTTGCCCCAAAACCCGGCCGCGGCGCTGGCGCGTCATGTGCTGCTCGCTATCGGACCGCGGCGCGCTCACCGACGCCATCTGCGAAGACGACTACACGCCGGGCCTGGTGAACAGCACCATCGTCGCCCCACTGCGCACCGAAGGCTACGCGTTCGAGGACATCAGCGTCGCCGCGGCCGCCGCGCTGCTCACCGACGCGGCGCGCGCCACCAGCGATGCCGGTGAGGCTCTGCCCCGCGGTTACTACCTGGGCCGAGACATGCTCGGCATCTTCGACGAGCACCGGCGCAGCGGCGAGCGCCAACGCGACGAGCTATCCGCGCTGCTCGGACGCAGCATCGACCTGATGCAGCGCGATGATCACCAGCGCGCGCGGCCACTGCTCGAACGCTACGTGTCGCGCCAACCCGACGACGCCGCCGGTCGCGCAGCCCTCGGCGTCTGCTGCTTGATCGCCGACGACCTGTCGACCGCCGACCAGCACCTGGAACGCGCGGCCTGGCTCGAGCCGGACAACCCGCTGCACTTTTGGAACCTGGCCTCGGTGGCCCACCGCCAGGGCCGTCTCGGCGGCTGCTATTTGAGCTTTCTGGCCTATCTCGAACGGCCCGACGAAACCGCCGACAGCGCCGGTCGCGCCCAACTGGCGTCCGAGTTCGTCGCCGAATACGAACGCCTGGCGCGGCTCGAATACCCCGACGCCCAGCCGAGCCGCGTCGCGCGCGCCGACGAACAGCTCTATGATGCCCGACAACTGGTTCGGCAAAACGAGGTCGGCCAGGCCATCGACGAGCTGCGCAAGGCCGTGCGCGCGATGCCCAGCCACAACAAGAGCTGGCGCTATCTGGCCAGCCTGCACCACGAACGTGGCGAGCTGCCCGCGGCCCGACGCTGCGCCGACCGCGCCCTGCAGCTGTTTCCCGGCGACGCCGAGAGCCGCGAGCTGTTGCGTCTGGTCGAAGAAAAACTGCGCCAGCCCAGGCGCGCGCGCACTGCCAAGCCGAAAACAAAACCGGCGACGCATTTGCGCCGCCGGTAATTCGGTCGCTGTTGTGCTGTCGCCCGTTACTTGGTCTTGGGCGAGAATGTGTACGGCACCACGGTGACGGTCTTACCCGGAACCGTGCGCGCCGGGAACGTCCAGTACTTTTTGATGTGGTCCTGGATGCAACCCGCCACGGCCGCGAGGCCCTCGGCGCCGCGGGCCGGATCCGTCGTCACGCCGGTGATCTTGCCGGTCTCGTCGAACTCGGTGGTCGTGGTGACCACACCCGCGAGATCTTTTTGCCCCTGGAGCACCGACTCGTAGCAGGCCAGCGGTCCCTCGCGGCGGAAGCTCAAGATGTTCTGCAGCGCCTTGGGGTTGTTGTGGAAGCCGGCCGCGGCGGCGGTGTTCTTCTTGGTCGCCTTGAGGCTGTCGTAGAACCGCGTCGCGTTGGCCTTGTCCGGCCGCGGCGGCGTGATCGCCAGGTACGCGTCGTACAGCTTGACCGCCGCCTGGTGATAGCGCTCGTCCAACGAGCTGGCGAAGATGGTGTGGTAGACCTGCGCCAGCTGGAACAGGGTGGCGAGCACGGGGTTCTTGAGCTTGGCGCACTTGTCGGCACATGGACCCAGGCCTTGTTGCGCGGCGAACGCCGCTTCGACCGACTTGAGCGGCTCGTTGATTCGGTAGTACAGGCCTGCCTGGACCAGGCGAAAGTTGACCAGGTCATTGGGCGGCACGGTCTTGACCACCGACGTGGCCAGCATGTCGAGCGCCTTGATGGCGTCGGCGTAGCGGCCCACCAGCAAGAACACCTGCTGGGCAGTGTAAAGCAGCCGGTAGCGCACCGGCTCGGAGCCGCCCGCCAGCTTCTGAATCTGCGCGTCGATGTCGGCCAACGATGCGCCCGAGCGGCCCATCAACAGCACGGCCTCGGTACGGATGACGCGCTTGCTGCCCTTCCACTTGTCCACCGCGGCTTTGACCTCGGTATTGACCTCGTCGAACTTGCGGTTGCGGAACGCGGTCCACGCTTTGACGTAGTGGCCACGGCGGTTGTCGGGAACGCCGGCGCCGGCCATCGCGGCCGCTTCTTTGGTCTTGTCCTGGCGCAACAAATAGTAGGCGGCCCAGGCGCGCGTGTGCGGCGCGGCCTCGGTGGCGGGGAACAACGTGAGTTGCTCCTCCATCACCTTGAGCGACCCGGGCACATCCTGCGCTTCGAGCAGCATGGCCGAGAGCATGCGCATCACCACTTCGGCGTTGTACGACTTGGCGTCGTGGGCCACGCCGTACAGCTTGGTCAGAATCTCGCGTGCTTTGACGCGGTTCTTCTTCTGCGCCTCGGGCTTCTTGGTCTTGGTGTGCCACAGCTTGGACACGTAGACCAGAATGTGGTCGACCTTGGCGTTCTTCGGCCACTTTTTGCCCGGCTTGAACCGAGCCAGCCGCGCAGCGCGGCCCATCGAGGTGCGGCGCGGGGGCTTGACTTGGAGCACGACCGGCCGACCGAAAGCCTGCGGCTCGAACCGCATGCCTTGCAGCGTGTAGCCATCGTACTTGTAGACCTTGTCGACGGTCTTGGGCTTCTTCGGCTGCTCGGTCTTCTTAGGGGTGGTCGCGGACTTCTCGGTACCTCCACACGCCACCGCGGTTGCGCATGCGCAGATCACCGCAAGCTTGATGAGTCGTTTCACCTCTGGCTCCTTGCTACTTCGCGAATTTGGATCTCGATTCGAGTTTGCTTTCGCACACGTTTGCTTTCGCACACGGTCTGACTCGAGTAACGTTCCCGGCACGGGACACTTACGGCGCCTGGATACCACGGGTTCGGGCTCCACACAAAGCTGCGCAACCTCACAGATCATGCAATGTGCAACGGCGTAACCCAGGTCAATCAGGACCACCCCCAGGCGTGCTAGAGTCCCGCCGTGTTTTGCCGTCTGCTCGTTTTTGCCGTTGTGTTAACAGCCCTGACCAGCGCCGGCTGCGCCCGAGTAAAGCCCTATCAACGCGAACACTTAGCGCGCAAGGCCATGAGCCGTGACGAAGCGCCGATGGAGCGGAAATTCAACACGCACATCCAGACCTCGCGGGAGGCGTCCACCGGGGGCACCGGAGAGCCCGGCGGAGGCTGTGGGTGCAACTGACAAGCGGAGTTATCGCTGCGGCGCTGGTGATGGCCGCGGCCGGCGTGGTGCGCGCCGACGGGGAGATCAACGCCCGCACCGCCTACTATAAGGAAGAGGCGACGCGGGTCATCCAACCGATGATCGACGCCCGCCTCGACGTGGCCGACGGTGCCGGCGAGCTTCGCCCCCACGCCCTGGTCGATGCCATCACGTCGGCGTCTGCCGCATCCGGCGCCATGCCGGGCGTGGCGTTCACGGAGCGGCGCTACGAAGCCGGCGCGCGCTATTTGCATTCGCTCACCAACCACTTCCGCGCCGGCGGCTCGTTGCGGTTTTCCGACGAGCCCGACTACACGTCGATCTACATCGGCGCCACCGGCGTGGTCGATCTGGCCCAGCGCAACACCACGCTCACCATCTCGGGCTACTACGGCACCGACGAGATGGACAACTCCGGCGGCCAGGGCGACCTGAGCTCGGTGTTGCGCGAGCACATGAAGACCTACATCGCCTCGTTCGGCGTCAGTCAGGTGCTGTCGCCCCACATCATCGCGAACGTCACCTACGACCTGAACTACGCGCGCGGCTTTCAGGCCAACATGTACCGCACGGTCACCGCCGGTGGCGTCCAGGAGCGCGAGCGGGTGCCGCGCAAGCGCGTGCGCAACGCCGTGTACGCCAGCGTGCGCGGCTACATCCCGCAGACCAAGACGATGATCGCGCCGGGCTACCGCTTCTACCGCGACAGCTGGGACGTGATGTCCCACACTCCCGACCTGCGCATCGTTCAGCAGCTGGTGCCCGGACTGGACCTGCACGGCCGCTACCGCTACTACCGCCAGACGGCGGCCGAGTTCTACAAAGACATCTACGACAGCAACGATCCGGCGATGGAGCCGTACCTCACCAACGATCCCAAGCTGGACGCATATCGTTCCCACTGGTTCACGGTCAAGCTCGACCTGGTGTTCGCGGCGCTCGGACTGAAGGGCCATATGGGTCGGGCGAGCGCCGACGTCGAGCTCACCTACATCAAAACCACGAGCAAGTTTGGCAATGCGATCACGGGACAACTGGGGTTCAGCTATCCGTTCGACTATTAGCGCCGTAGCCGTGGCCTGCGCGCTGCTCGCCGGTTGCGCCGACGATGGCAACTGCGGTCCGGGCGACGCGCCCGCCGACGGCATGACGCTCACGGTGGGCAGCGACACGGTGCAGTTCGAGCGCTGGACGTCGTCGCCCAACAACGACTGCTCCGAAGCAGGCCACCCGACCAGCCTGACCGTGGACGGCATCCAGGCCGGCGGCAGCTTTCACGTCACGTTCTGTCTGCCGCGCCCGGACGAGCTCGGCGGCAGCGTCGATCTGTCCGACAGCAACCTGGTCCAGGTCATCAACGTGGCCGCCGAAATCAACGGCTGCACCGCGGTCAAAGACGCCATGGCCACCCCCACGGGCACCGCGATGTTCACCGGCTACTGCGGCGACGGCACGGACAAAAGCGGCTATGCCCTCGAGCTCGACGGCAGCGTCGCCGGCACCCAGACCTGCAACATGACCGACACGCCGGTCACCATCGAGCTGGGCGGCCGCTTCGCCGTCGAAGCGCTGACGCCCTAGACTGTGGGCTGGGGACGAAGGTGTCACGGAGGTAGGCCGCTCGAATCGTGGCCGTGCTGTCCGCTGGGGTCCGCGTGGGACGCGGCGCTGCACGCGGGCCCCGAACGTGGGCGTCGGGGCGGCGCCGGCCGGCGGTTGGAGGTGGGTGCTGAGACGACGGGCGCACAGAACCGCCCGGGCCGTGGGGGCCCCGGAGACGGGCTATCGCCCGTCGGTCCTGCGCGCCTTCCGCGCCGGCCTGGTTACATTGCGCACCACAGCACGGCGGCGCAGCTCGAAACGATCTGCCGCATGTACCGGGGATGGCAACGCCGGGGCAAAGTGTCCCCCGAAGGCGTATCCGCTTATCTGACTGGCATTGGGGCTAGCGCTAGCGTTTCAGTCGCGACTCGGCGGCCAGGCGCAGCCGCTCGTTGAGGCGCGGGCCAACCGCCATGCGCAAGGTGGGCCCGATGGTCACCTTCATCGGCGATTCGGCTTCGAGCACCTCGCCGTCCACGGTGTACAGGGTCTCGTCGGTCTCGATCAGCAGCTCTTTGGCCACGCGGTTGACGTAGCGCTGATCCGTGGGCAAGCCGCGGCTGTCGTCGCCGTTGTCGCGGCCGCCACCGAACGCCCGCGTGATCAGCTGGCGCACGTCCACCGGCAACCAACCGCGCACCAGCATCGGCAGCGCGGCGACCAGCTCGCGCGCGCTGACCGCGTACGCGGCGCAGTGAAAGCTGTTGCGGGCACGCACTTCTTTTTTGAACGGCTCGACCCCGGGGTTGATCTGGCCGGTCATGTTGGCGAACAACGCCACGTACTCGTCGTACGGCAGGGCTTCACCGTCCAGGGTCACCGTGGCCTTCATCGGCGCCAGAATGTCGTTGAACGAGGCCGGCCAGCGCAGCCAGGCGGCGCTCATGGCGCGCGCCGCCAGTCCGACCGCGGCCAGCTTGCCCTTGCGGCCCTGTTCGTACGCGTGGAGCAGGCGCACGATCGGCCCCATGCCGAACGTGAAACAGCGGTAAATGTCTCCACCGGTTTCGACGTCCATTGCCGGCAGCTCCCGGTGCAATAATTCCGAGCTGCGGTAAGCGCGAACCACATGGCGAAAGTTGTCGACCGGTGTCCGCGACATGCCCAGCCAGCGACTGGTCACGTTCATGGTGCCGCCGCCCAAAAGCGCCAGCGTCACGCTCTCCAGCTCGTTGGCCGTGAGCCGGTCGAGCACGCGCTGAATGGTGCCGTCGCCGCCGTAGATGCACACCAGCTTGGTGTCCGACTCGAGATCCGCCAGCGCCGACGCGACGTCTTCTACCGAGTCGGTGACGATGCGGCGCGTGTAGGTGGCCTCCTCCGAATCGAGAATGTCGGCGAGCTCGCGCCAGCGGCCGCCCGCCCGCGGGTTGCACAGAAGCACGATCTCGGCCTCGGGCTTGACCCGGCGCCGGCGCTTGCGCAAACGTCGCGCCAACCTGCGGTGTGCAATTGCCGGATCGGTTGCCTTGTCGGCCACGCCCGCAACTGTATCACGACGGTCGCGGCGCTCCGCCAACGCCGGTCTAGCCGTGAACGAGCGTCGGCTCGCGCAAGAACAGCAGGTACTGGTCTTCGCCGGCCTCGAGCTCCATCATCCGGCCGCAGTCGTCGCACTTGACGGGGGGCAGCCGATCCAGATCGCGGCACTCGTTGGCCCGGAACAACGCCGTGGCTTCGGCGTCGCAATGGTCGCAGATCATGTCGCCGTAGAAGGATATGACCCGGCCGCTGGCCAGAAAGCCGTTGATCATGTTGAGCTGATCGATGACCGTCGGCGAGCACTCGACGAACGTCATGCTCGACGACGCGGCCAGGGCGCGCATCGCGTCCATCCACTTGCGCACGCCGAACGAGTTGAACCGCTCGAGCCCGGACAGGTTGAACTCCAGCCTGCCGTCGAGCCCTCCGAGCTCGGACAGATCCGCGCTCTCGTCGACCACGCCGGAGATCAACACCTGGATGCGATCCGGCACCCTGCGAACTTGAATATCCACGCATGCCCCCATGACGTCCCTATTCTAGCGCTTTGCTTTGACGGCGTCGATCAGCGGGCCGAGCCCGGCGCGCACTACCCGGCGCAGCAGGTCCGATGGCGCGATCAGCTTCGACACCGCCGGCGCAAACGTATAGTAGCTCTCCACGAACAGCTCGCCCGGGACGTTGCTGCGCAGCGCCACGTCGCGGAAGTTGCGCAGCAGCTGAACCTGGCCCTCGAGCATCGAGCCATACGCGGCAGTCGCGATGAAACAGGCGTCGACCTTGCCCGACTTCCGCTCGGGCGTGGCGATGTGCACCACCTCGAGCGGACCGTAGTTGAGACACTCGTCGTAGGCGCGAATGCCCACGTAATAATTGGTCTTCGGCAGCAGATCGCTCACTGTAAGGGTCTGCGCCTTGCCCGGGTCCTGCGGATCGATGGGCGTAAACGTGGGCGGCCGTGCGGTTTCGAAGTTGTCTGCGGTGAGCGGCGTGCCCGCCAGGAACTTCACCTCGTAGCCCGCGACCTTGCCGGTCATCGAGTCGTCGCCCGGGGCGGTGAAGCTCAAGATGGCCTGGTCGGGCTGAACCTCCATGGCCTGCAGCGAACCGATCGCCGCGGGCGGCTCGTTGTCGTCAGTGGGTTGCGCGCTGAGGCGGACGCGGAACATGTCGCCGCTGTCAGACGTGAGCAACAACCGGCCGGCGCCACTGCCTTCGACGTTGGTGGTGATGGTCATGTCGGGCGGACGGATGTTGCCGTCGATGCCATCCGGGTCGCCGTAACCGGCGTACTGCAAACTCGAAGCGTCGGTCGCCCCGCCCTGCAGGGTAAAGTCGACTTTGTAGATCACCGACGGCTGGCCGCGGGAGGGCAGGCCGTAGTCGGGCCAGCCGATACCCACGGGAGCGGGATAGTCGTAGTAGCTGTTCTGATCCCATTCGGTGTTGATCTCGACGTACACCGTGTACGAACCGTCAGCCAGGTTGTCCGGGATGGCCCAACTGATGTTGAACAGCTCGCCACCCGGCGGTGTTGCCCGGGACACGGCGTCGAACGGATTGATGCTGGAAAAGTCAGCGACCGACGGATCGTCGATGCCGGCGACCATGCTCAGATCCGTGCGCGGCGGGTAGAGGCTTTTGACGCTGTAGTCGAGGGCGCCTTTGTCGGTGTAGACCGTCGACGCGCACGACTGGGTATCCCAGATGGGATCGCCGTCGCGCAGCGGCTTGCAGTAGAAGGTCTCGAGCGACGATTGGGCCAGCGGGTGCGACAGGTTTTGGTCGTCGTTGTTTTGAAACTCGACCGTCGGAAACTCTTCGCCGTGGCGATGGGACCAGACCGGAAACACATGGGTGCGGCGGCCATAGGGCCAGCGCCACGCACTGTTGAACTCCATCATGCCGGGCCGGTTGCCCAAACCGTACGAGCCGGTCAACCGGGTGATGAACAGGGTCTGGACGTAGTTGCCCTGATCGTCTTCGAGCCACACCACCATCTGGGCATCGTCGGTCGGGGTCAGCTCGACGTTGAGCACGCGGCAGCTGTTGGCCGCGTGAGCGCTGGTTTCCATACAGACAAAACATACAAAAGCTCCGAACACGACCGCTGCAATTGCGAACCGCTGCAGCCGCGACGAAGCGCGCACGCCAGATGACATGTCCCCATTATTCCTCAACTCGACGCCACCACAAGGGACGAACGTCTCACTAACGCTATCGACGTCAGACCGAGCCGTTACGGTAGCGCCGTGGCCCCAGCCAACGGCTATCTGGTTCTAGATATTGAGACTATTCCCGACGAGCGGGTCTGGCTCCGACCTGAGTCGCGCGACACCCCCGACCAGCGGAGCAGCTTCCCGCCCAGCTACGCCCACCAGATCATCGTCGTCGGCGGCCTGTGGCTGACCGAGGACTACATGCCGCAGCGCCTGGATGTGATCGGTGCCGGCCGGGACGAATCCGGGATTCTAGAGTAATTATCGGAATTTATGGAGCGCAATCACCCCGCGCTCGTGACCTACAACGGCCGTGCCTTCGACCTGCCGGTGATCGCCTTGCGCTCGCTGCACCACGGCCTTCAGCTGCCCTGGTACTACCAGGACACCAACGTGCGCCACCGCTACAGCGAGGATGGCCATATCGATCTGTGCGACTGGCTAGCCGATCACGGCGCTACCCGATCGGGCTCGCTCGATGCCCTGGCCCGGCTGATCGGTCTGCCCGGCAAGCTCGGCGTGGATGGCTCTCAGGTCGCGGGCATGCACGCCAATGGCCAACTCGAGCAAATCGAGAACTACTGCCTGGCCGATGTCGCGCAGACGGCATTGCTGTTTCTGCGCTTCCGCCTGCTTCAGGGCGTGCTCGACCGGGACGGCTACCGCCGGGTGGCCGCCGCCATTACGCGCACCCTCGAGGCGGACCCGCGCCTGGCGTCGCTGATGGCGGCCATCGATGCGGACCGCTTGCTCGACGCGGCCTGACTCGACTGTATAAATGGCTGTGCGTTTGACTCGCCGCTTCTTCTGCCGGTCGACCGAACGGGTAGCCCGGGCGCTGCTGGGTAAGACCCTGGTGTTCGGCGACCGCGCCGGCACCATCGTCGAGACCGAGGCCTACCTGGGCCCGGAGGACAAAGCCTCCCACGCGCGCTTCGGACAAACCGAGCGCACCGCGGTGATGTACGGCGCACCCGGGGTGTCGTACGTGTATCTTTGCTACGGCATGTACAACATGTTCAACATCGTCGCTCACACCAAGACCGGGGTGGGCGCCGTGCTCATCCGCGGTCTGGCGCCGTTGCGCAACATCGATGGCGGCGCGCGCATCGCCGCCGGGCCGGGCAAGCTGACCCGGGCACTGGGCATCACCCGCGACCACGACCGCGTCGACATGGTCTGCGACGACCGCTTGTTCGTCAGCCGCGGCCGCGCCGTTGCGGCGCACGCCGTGTGCACCGGCCCGCGCATCGGTGTGGACTACGCGGCCGAGTGGGCAGACGAGCCGTTGCGCTTCTGGCTGGCGGAGCACCCGTCGGTGTCGAAAGCCGCGTGAGCGACGACATGGGAACGATCAAGTTCGAACCGTCGGGCATCGTCGTGGATTATCGCGAGGGCGAGAGCGTGTTCGAAGTAGGCCAGCGCAGCGAGGTAGCCATCGACACCTCGTGCGTCGGCAAAGGCACGTGCGGGCTGTGCCGTATCAAGATCCTGGCGGGCGAAGACCACCTCAACGACTACAACGATGTGGAACAGAAGCACCTGGGCAACGTCTACTTCATCACCAAGGTGCGGCTGTCGTGCCAGACCCTGCCCAACGGCGGCGACGTGATCGTCGAGCCGGTGATCAAGGCGAAGAAGAAATAGCTACAACTTCATGCTGTAGCGATTCACCTTGCCGGCCACTACGGTGACCGGCAGAAACTTCTCGCGCTCGCTCACCGGGTTGTACAGGCGCAGCCGATGCGTCCCCACGGGCAGACGCAACGCCTTGATCGGTGCCTGGCCGATCTTCGTGTTGCCCAGATATATGTTGGCCCAGCTGCCCTCGATGTACAGCTGGATGGTGCCGTACACCACCGTGCTGCGCAGCTGCTTGTGAATCACGGTGCGTTGGCCGTCGACGAGATCGACCTGCTGCTCCACCGGATGGAACGACGGCTTTTCGATGCGCAACAGCGCCCCGGCGCGCGGCTTCACATCGTTCAGCTTGAGCGGAGTCGGCCCGAGCTTGGTGCCGTCGAGGCTGACAATCGCGCCGCTGGGCACCGTGGTCACCCACAGGATCGCCTTTTGCGCGACGAGCTGGGCGCGCACGCGCAGCGACTCACCAGCGTTGATGTTGACCGCCGGATCGCTCCAGCGGCGATAGCCGTCGGCCTGGACCTCGACTTTGTGATCGCCCGCGGCCACGCGCAGGGTCGCGGGGGTGACCTGCGGCGCCAGCTTGCCGTCCACCCACACCTTCGCGCCCTGCGGCGCCGAGTCGACCTTGAGCGTGCCCAGCTTGCGCGGCTCGGCATCGACTGCCGCGGCCGCGTCGCCCGGCAGCGCACCGGCGACCTGGGCATCGGCGGGCCGCTGTGCTCCGCTCGCGCCACCACCGCGGCCGAACAACGCCCAACCGCCGCCGGCGACCGCGACCACCGCCACTGCCGCCAGCAGCCAGCGAGCGCTGCCACCAGCGGATGGCTCGGCCTGACCGGAGTCGTCGTCGTTGATCGCCGGATACTCGCCGGACGCCCGGCGAATGGCCGACGGCACCGCCGCGATCGTCTGGCTGTCCGCCTCGGGCTCGTCGTCATCTTTGTCGAAGTCCCACAGAGTCAGGCCGTCGGGGTCGACGCCCCGGCGCACCATCGTGGTCGTGCGCTGTTCCTCGGCGAGCTCGTTGGCTTCGGTGCCTTCGCGCGGCACGCCGTCGTCCGCGCCGTCATCGATCGCCGTGCTCCGGTTCGCGGTGCCACCGCCGAGCTGCTTGCGGATCAGATCGTCGATGCCGACGGCGGGTCGCGCGGGCCGCGCCACCGGCCCCGACAGCGCGCCGTGCGCGAGCACCTTGGCCACCGTGTCCGCCACGTCCAGGTCGGTGGCGACGATGCTGCTCGAGTAGCTGATCTCGGTGAGCGCGCGCTGGATTTCGGCGGCGCGTTTGGGCCGCGCCCGCGGATTGCGCTCCAGCGCGTGGGCCAACACCTCGTCGAGCCGCGGCGGCAGACCGGTGCGCACCTCCGACGCTTTGGGGATCTTCATGTTGTGGATGTTCTCGATGATGTCCTCGGACTCATCGCCGACGAACAGCTTGTCGCCGGTGAACAGCTCGTACATGCACGCGGCCGCCGAGAACAGATCCGACGCAAAGGTCAGCTCCTCGCCCTGGGTCTGCTCCGGTGACATATAACGCCACTTGCCCATGATGCGCCGCCGGCCCCTGGCCTCGAGCCGGCCGGGGGTCGTGGCGAACGCGATGCCGAAGTCGGCGATCTTGACCTCGCCCGCCCGGGACAAAAGGATGTTGGACGGCGACACGTCCCGGTGCACCACGTTGTTCTGGTGGGCGAAGTCCAAGCCGCGCGCCATCTGAATGGCGACGTGAAACGCCGCCGGGATCGGAATCTTTTGGCCGATGTCCTTGTAGCGCTTGAGCAGCGCCGCCAGGTCCAGGCCCGAGACGTGCTCCATGGCGATGAACAGCGAGCCGCCGAAGCGACCAAAGTCCATGACCTGCACGATATTGGCGTGGCTGAGGCCGACGGCGAGCTTGGCTTCGGCGATGAAGCGCTGTTCGAACTCGGGATCTTTTGCCAACTCGGGCAAGATGCGCTTGATCGCCAGGGTCTTTTCGAACCCGTGGGCACCGAACGCTTTGGCGCGAAACACCTCGGCCATCCCGCCGACCGCGATGCGCTCGAGAAGCTCGTAGCGCTCTAAATTCTTTTCGGGTACAGCTGCCATGTGCCTCGTCCACAGCCCCCTGCCGCAGACGTGAGCTATATTATGGCCAATGGTCAGGGGCCACACGCCAAAAAGCCGCGTGATTTTACAGGCGAAGCTAGTCGCCCTCGGCCTTACTGTATCAGTTGCCAGCGCCGTTGCCGCGCCGCGTCGGGTAGCGGTGGTCAATCTGGCTACAGACCAATCAGCGGGGCAACAGGCCGCAACCCGGCTGCGGACGGCGCTTGCGGCCAAACCCGAGCTGGCGCCCATCCCCGCCGGAGACCTCAGCCGTGCCCTGGAAAACCGGTTGCCGCGGCTTTCGGCGGCGGAGCGCCAGATGGCCCGGGTGCGCGCGCTGTTCAGCGAAGCGCGCAAAGCCAAGGCGATGTTCGCCTACGCCACCGCCCAACGCCGGCTCGCCGCGGCCGAGACGATCCTTCTGGGCCTGGCCCCCGGCCCCCGGGTCAACAAGCTGCTCGCGGAAACCAACTTCCGCAGCGGCCTGGTCCACGCCGCCAACAACAAGCCGGACCTGGCGTTGCGAGCGTTTCGCAGCGTGCGCCGCCTGGACCCCAAGCGCGAGCACCTGGATCCGAGCGTACACCCGCCCCGCATCGTCAACCTGTACGCCCGTGCCGCGACCACGCCCAACGGCAACGCGCGCACCAAGGTGACCACTACCTACGACGGCGCGTTGATCCACCTGGACGGCCGCGTCATCGGCAAGACGCCGATTACCATCGCGTTGAGCCCGGGCATCCACTACGTGGTCGCCGCCTTGCCGGGCTATCGGCCGTCGGGTGCAAAGCTCACCCTGGCCGACGGCGCGGCGCCACCGACGCGGCTGCGCCTGCGCAGCCTGCGCATCGACGAGCGGGCCCGGCTGTTGCGCCGCGCCGAGCTGCACCGTTCGACATACCTGGAGGCGGGCCGCCAGGTCGCGCGCCTCGCCCAGGTCGACGCGGTGATCATCATCGCCGGCACGCGCGACAAGCTGGCCGCATCGGTCTACGACACCCGCTCGGATCTGGTGGGAACCTGGCGGCGATTCGGCACCGCAAGCGTGGCGACGATCCTGGCACCGCTGCTGCCGTTGCCCCGGGTCGCGTTTCCAGATCCGAAATTCATCGTGCCCGGGCCGGGGGTCCGCAAACAGAGCTGGCACGACAAGCTGTGGGTACGCATCGGCGGCGGCGTGGTGGCCGTGGTGGTGTCGGCGATCGCGATCTCGTTCGCGGTGGACACGTCGACGCCGATGACGCAACCAGACTCTGGCATCGGCTTCACGCGGAAGTAGGCTGACTTGACCCGCAAGAACCGCATAACGATTGTCTGCGCGCTGGCGGCGCTGCTCGCCGCGTGTGGCCCGGACGATCCGTTCCCGTCGTTCGAGATGAAGGTCCACTTCAACACCGATCTGCTCGGCCGCTGCAGCTCCGAAGACTGCGCCAGCTACGGCATGGGCTGTGGCGCCATCTTGAGCCTGCGCATCGTCGACAGCGAAACGACCGTCGACGACACGGGCCAACGCGTACCGAAGAAAGTGTACGTCAAAAAGTGCATGCGCATTCCCGAAGCGGATAGCTTGTGCGCCCTGGCCGACATCGATTTGGGCAACCTGCCCGAAGTCCCGGCGGATCCCGACAAGACGTTGCGGCTCGAAATCGCTCTGTGGAGCCCCGGTGACCTCGGCGTCGAGGACACCGACGTGGTCACGACCGAGACCTGCCCCAAAGACATTTTCGATCTCCAGGGCATCCCGCTGCTGTCTCCCAAATACGCACAGCCGGCGTTCGGCGGCGCCTGGTATTTCCGCGCCGGCTACGACGCCATCGTGGACGTGCCCCTGGCGTGCACCGACCCCGAAGCGCTCAACGCCCCCACGTGTTTGGCAAACGCAGTCCTCGTGACCGCGCGGGTCAACAACCTGGAGAGCGGAATCTTCGTGCCACCGCTGCAGGCCCATGCCCTGACCGTATCGATCGCCAAGCCCACCGAGCAGCCCATCGACCAAAGCAACAGCGAGTGGGTGATCTTGCCCGGCAACAGTCACGATCTAGCGCTCGACACCGAGGCGCTGATTCCGGTGTGGTCCGCCGCGGTCCAGGAAGACTTCGGCAACACCGCCTGCGTCTTGGCCCTCGACCGCAACGAGGTGCAGCCCACCACCTCGGCCCTGTGCACCGGCATCGACCCGACCGCCGACGAGTTGCCCAACATGCGCGGCTTTTTGGTCTCAGAAGACAATCGCATTACGTTCCTGGGCGCTCTGGGTCTCGCCGAGCTGCCCGCGCCAGGCCTGGTCATCGGCCGCGTCGTGGACGACACCGGCAACCCCCTGCGCGGCGTGCAAGTCCGGCCCGCCAACGGCGACAGCACCATCGAGGTCAAGTACCTGTCCGAAGATCGCATGACCACCACCAGCATCATCACCAGCGCCAACGGCTACTTCTTCGTCGAGAACGCGCCGTTCGGCACCGCGTGGGAAGCCGAGCAAATCGTCGACCACCGGCGCGAAAACGGCACCTACCGCGCCGGCAATCTCGTCGGCAAGATCAGCGTGATCCAGATCGAGATGGAACCGACACCGTAGCCGGCCCTACAGCGCCGAGGTCTCTTCCAGCTCTTTGGCCCGCGTCTCGGGCAACAGCACCCACACCAACATCACGGCCAACAACGGGCAGATCGCGGTCAAGCGCACCGAGGCACCCCATCCCCAGGTTTCGGCGGCGACGCCCACGATCAGCGGCGACACCACGTAACCGATGCGCCCCAACAAATTGTTGGCCCAGGCGTACGCGTCGCCGCGAATCTCGGTGGGAAACAGCTCCGTGGTGTACGCGTTGAGCACGATGAACGGCGCGCTGTCGCCGAAGATGCCAAACACCAGGCTCACCGTCAGTGCCCACTGACTGTGCATGGTGTACGCGCCGAAGGTGCCCAGCGCCGCCAGGCCGAAAATGACGAGCCCGCCGAGCCGGCGCCCGGCCTTGTCGATCAGCGCACCGGTAACGAAAATCAACGGCATCGCGATCAACGCCGCCAGGGTGATCGACTGGCCGACCTGCTCTTTCGAAAACCCGCGCTCCTCCATCACGAACTGCTTCCAGAACGTGACCGCGGTCTGGCTGCAGATGTACGTGACGCCCAAGATCAACGCCAGCTGAACAATGCGTTTGCGATACGGCCCGCGCAGCAAGGCCAAAAGCGGCCGCCGCTCGGATACGCCCTGTTGCACGTAGCGCTTGCTCTCCTTGAGGCCGCGCCGGGCAAACGCGAGCAAAAGCAGCGGAACGACGCCGACGAAATACACCATGCGCCAACCGAACATGGTGTCGACCAGATACTCGGGCCGGGCCTGGGCCAGGGTGGCCGCCATGGTCATGCCGTACTCGGTGTCGATGAGGATCGGCTCCACGCCGGCACACACGATCGCGCCAAAGCTCGAGAACGCGGAGATCACGCCGATGACCAGGCCGCGCCGCTCGGCGGGAAACTCCTCGGCGGCATAGACCATGCTGATAGCCCACTCGGCGATCAGAAACACGCGGCCGAAGAACTGAAACAACGCAAACGAAATGACATCCGGCGCCAGCCCGGTGAGAAAGGTGAACAGGGTGTAGCCCAGGATGGTGACGGTGAGGACCCGCTTGCGCCCCCACTTGTCGGCCTGGCGCACGAGCAGATAGGCGACCACCGTACCCAGGTTGATGAACGCGACCAGCAGCCCCTCGTGGGCGTGCGTGATGCCCATGTCGTGGACCATCTCGGGCAGCACCTGCGACAGCGCCAGAAAGTCGTAGCCCTCGAAGAACGTGGCGACCGACAAAAAGATGAACAACCGCCGCTGATAGGGCGTGAATCCTCCCACTCCTATCGTGTAACACAACTGGCGGGGACAGCGACCCGCCTACCGGCCGGGATTATCCAGGCCGAGGCGGTTCAGCATCTTGTGGATCGACATTCGGTCGATGCCCGCGGCCCGGGCCGCCGCAGAGATGTTGCCGTCGTGCTCGGCGAGCAGCTTGGAGATGTAGCGACGCTCGAACTCGGAGATGAGGTCGCGCTTTGCCAGCTTGAACGGCTGCTCGATATCGATGGTTGTGACCATGGACAGGTTCGGATCGGCGCTTTGGGGCGCGGCGGTCGCCGGCTCGTCCGCCGTCGCGCGGGTCCGTTCCTGACCGTACCGCGGAGCTACGGGCGCCCTGCCGTGCAATGGCGCGTCCGTCGCCGGCGCCTCGCTGAGCAGCACCGCGCGCTCGATCACGTTGCGCAGCTCGCGCACGTTGCCCGGCCAGTCGTGGCGCATCATCAAGTCCACCGTCTCGGCCGACAACGACGCCGCGTCGCCACCGGGGGTGTTGGCCAGGATGTGCTCGATGAGCAGCGGAATGTCCTCGCGGCGCTCGCGCAGCGGCGGCACGTGCACGCGCGCCACTGCCAACCGATAGTACAGGTCCTCGCGGAACCGGCCGCGGTTGACCTCGACGCCCAGGTCGCGGTTGGTGGCGGCGACCACACGGATGTCGACCTTGGTGGTCTTGCTGCCGCCGATGCGCCGCACCTCGTGGCGCTCGAGCACGCGCAACAGCCGCGGCTGCATGTCGATGGGCAGCTCGCCGATCTCGTCCAGAAACACGGTGCCGCCGTGGGCACGCTCGAACGCGCCGGCGTACGACGACGTGGCGCCGGTAAACGAGCCGCGCTCGTGACCGAACAGCTCGCTTTCGATCAGGTTCTGCGGAATCGAGCCGCAGTCCAGCACCACGAACGGACCGCTGGCCCGGGGCGACAGCTCGTGCATCGCTTCGGCTACCAGCTCCTTGCCCACGCCGGTCTCGCCGGTCACGAGCACCGTGGTGTCGGTTCGCGCCAGCTTTTCGACCCGCGCAAAAATCTCGCGCATCTTGACGCTGCCACCGATCATCCCGGCACAGCGGTTTTCGGCCGACAGCGCGACCTCGACCGACTCGCCCAGCGGCTCGAAGCGGATCTTGCTCTGGCCGAGGGAGATCTGGGTTCCCGGGTTGATGTAGATGTCATTGACCCGCAGCCCGGACACGAACGTGCCGTTGGTCGAGTCCAGATCGCACAGGCGGTAGCCGCGCTCGTCGAGCTGAATCTCGCAGTGTAGCCCCGAGACCTTCGAGTCGGTGAGCCGGACGTCGTTGCCACGGCGCGCGCCGATGCGAATCACCGGCGCCTCGATCTCGCACACGGCGCCCTTGTCGGGGCCGCCGACGACATGTAGGCGGCAGCGTCGAACGCGGACCCCGGCAGCGCGCCCCCCGATGAATGTTACCCAAGTCCCCGTACGCAGATCGTCTACTGCCATGCTCAGAAAGCCTATCACAGCCGACTGGCGGCGGAATCGCGACCTGGTCACGGAACATGACAGCCCCGGGGGCCAACTGATGCGCGGGTTACTCGCCTCTGCCGCGACCTGGTCTATTCTTAGCACTTAGTCCATGCGGAAGAACGTGTTTACCCCTGTCATCGCGGCGGCAGTCTTGGTGCTGTTCGCCGGCTCCATGGCCATCCGCATGGGCTTTGCCGGGGCCAACTTCGTGCCGTCGCTCAACACCGCCAAGCCGGCGCTGTCGCAGGCAGAGCCGTT
>Ga0114931_10000740_pt1 | contig 40629 bp, 29 predicted proteins | sample 2SBtaG_FD_89579 | JGI IMG/M metagenome (GOLD analysis project Ga0114931, IMG submission 89579) | Deep subsurface microbial communities from Kolumbo volcano to uncover new lineages of life (NeLLi) - 2SBTROV14_V59a metaG | ecosystem: Environmental > Aquatic > Marine > Volcanic | place: Kolumbo... | reverse complement strand
GTTTGGATTCGCCCTCAACAACGAGATGGACGACTTCACAACGCACAGGGGGAAAGCGAACTCGTTTGGCCTCACGCAGAGTGACGCCAATCTGCCAGCGCCGGGGAAACGACCACTGTCAAGCATGTCGCCCACGATCGTGCTGGCGCAGGACGAGCCGGACGCTGCGCATCGGGTGCTGTTCGTGGGCGGCGCATCGGGCAGACCGAAGATCATTACAGGGACAATCCAGGTGATGCTCAACGCGGTCGTCTTCAATCTCGACGCGCAGCAGGCGGTCAACGAGCCCCGCATGCACCACCAATGGCTACCCAACTACCTGCAGCTTGAACCAGGCTTTGATCCTGACGCTGGTGCGCCAACGGGCAATGCCCCCCTGACAAAGCTGCAAGCGTTCATGGCGCGGGTGCAGACACTCAGCCATCTTCGCGACGCGCTCAAAGCGAAGGGGCACACGATCGCCACGACGCAGGGCGTGGGCGTAGTGCAAATTGTCAAACGGCAGGGCGCGGGCTATGCGGGCGCGAGTGATCCCCGAAAGGGCGGAGCGCCTGCGGGGAGAGAGAAGTAAGAACCACTGACAAAATACCTATATTCCCTGGTGGTAACTATGTTTCCTGGTGGCGTGGGCGTCCCGCCCGCGCTGCGGTGATTGAAGTCAGTCGTGTGTCGTTTGACTAGCAAGGAGCATGATCTGTCTCTTTTGCCCTTCACGGAAGGGCAATGGGCAGGTCAGAGACCTGCCCCACCAGAAGAGATTGTCTTGTTGTGAGAGGTTCTCTTCCCCCCTCTCCCTGTGGGAGAGGGCCGGGGAGAGGGGTTCTTTGTATATATGCCCGGGCGCAGCGTCGCCGACGCTGCGCTTCGCTGTAAGACACCGTCAATCCAGCCAGTCTTTCGAGGCGAGCTTCGCGGGGAGGTATGTCTCGGTGATAAAAGAAAAATCTTTCGCTGAAAGCGCCTCGAGCTCGAGTTTCACACCCTGCTTGAGCATGTGGCGGATTTCTTTCTGCCAGTGTTTCTTGTTGGCGAACCACGGGTAGTTCATGATCTCCTTGGCTCTGCGGATGTCCTGCTCGGTCACCTTGATGGTCACTTCAGAGGGCAGATTGAAGCGCTCCGCGTCAAACGACGACATGCCCACGAACTTCGCCTTTGGCACCGCCATGCGCTGGCTCTCAAACGCCAGGTTGATAGATCCCTGTTTGACTACAGAATAAATGTAATATCCCCACGGATCGTTGTCGACGAGCACCAGCACCGGCAGGCCCTGTTCATTGTGCAAACGCCAGAGCAGTCTGCGCACACCTCGTGGCGGCTGGCCACCACCATGAATGATGAGGCATTTGTGTTTCTGCCAGAATCGGTCTTCGTTGAACCTGCGCCAGACGGCGCCTTTTTCAATGAGCAGCACGAACTTGGCGTCGCATTTCTTGAACTGAATGATTTCAGCTTCGACGATTGACGGGATGGCGTATCCGCCTGACCCCATGTGCGCCAAGTCGATTGTGTCGCCTTGATCGACGAGAACCATCGGGCCGACCATGGCTCCTTTGGGTTCAGCGAAGAGCCCCAATTCTTCACGCATCGAATTGATGGCCACTTCGAGATCTTCGATGATGGGGTCGGATTCGCTCTGATCGTCGAATGTGTTTTCTTTTGTTCCCTTAATGGTATGTTTGCAGTGGTAGAATAGATCGCGAATCGATGTTGTCTTGCCCTGCTTGATGAGTTCGCTCGCGCCTGAAGCGACGAGCGTTGTCTGCATGAACTTCCTTGCCTGACTTAGGTTGAAGAAGCTCCGCCGCTGTGCATTGCCACCCATCTCGATAATGCCCTTGCGCGGGCTGAATGCGACGTTGGAGAGCGCTCTTGTCGGGATGTCGAGAAAAGGATCGCGCCCTTTGGAGGCGTGGCTAGCGATCTGGCGCGCCAGGTCGCCGATGCGCTCACTCGTGTCGCGCGGTTGTTTGCGCGAGCGCGATTGCGTTTTTTTCTTCTTGACTGCGCTTACTGCGCTCGTTTTCTTTTTTCGTGGCGTTGCCTTGGCCATCATGGCTCCAATCACCCGCATCCCCTGATGGGAAACACAGCGGGGTATTCCAATCTATCTAGAAGAGCGCTGTTTGTCCGGTTCCGGGCTTCGCACTGCCTTTGCCAGTTCGCCCTTTTTTCGAGCGTTTTTTCCTGGACGGCGAATGACGCGGCTTGCCACGGGGCGCCCGGCAGTGCGTTGTTTGCCCATTTGCATCCGGGCTTGTCTGTGCTTCATGCATCGCGCCCGGATCGTCATTGTCGTCCGCAGCGTCGACGATCACCGTTGTTTCATCTTTTTCAAGCGATGACTGTCTGCGGGCGCGGTCAATTGGTTTACCATTTTCGTCGAGCTCAACGTCCGCTGTCACCGTTCGTTTCTTGGCGACCCGCTCAAGATCTGCAATGACCTTGGCGGGATCGAGCGCTCCGTCGATTGTCGTCAGCGCACGGGCCACCTCGCCGATGTAGCGCTCGAAGATGAGCCTGCGGTCGCGCTCGCGGCGAACACGATCGCGCCGCCGGAGATAGGTCCCAAGCTTTCTCCCACACTCCTGGAGGGCGAGACGCATTTCCTTGCGAATCTCGTCGTAGTCAGCGATCGCTTCCTTGCTTTCACTGGTGAAAGGCACCCAAACGCTGGCCATGTGCACCATGACGACAAGCGGACCAGCCGGCGCAGCGCCGCGCGGCTGGGAAAGACCATATTTTTTCCAGGATGTCTCCACGACCGACTTGCACGAGGCGCACGCGGACTGCTGATACAGCAGCGGCACACGGTTGGCGAAGCGGATGATCTGCGCGGGCTCGTCCGCAGGGAGCGCTCCGCCAAACGCAAGCCCGACCTCGATTTGAAACGGATTGCCTCGGTAGACGCCTGGCGGTCGAGTCGCTGCTGTGAAAAACTCCGCCTTCACACCCTTGAGGAGTCCAGCGAGAATGTGGCGGGCGCCAATGGGAGCAAGGCAATCAAGCGGCGGCGATTGAAACTTCATCATGTGCATTGCTTTATAGATTGCTTCCGCTTCGCTATGCCCGATCGACTTGATCCATGTGCTGGTCGTGACGCCAGCCTGTTTGCAGATGTTTTGCGCGATGCGCGGGCTGAGCCTGCTGAACTCCAGTGTCAGGAAGCCACCCAGCTGGCGATGCTCCGTGTCCTTGAGCATGCGAATGAGCGAGCCGACTTCGACTCCCAGTGGATGGGGTTTGATTTCCTTGGGTTCATCAGGAAGTTCGTCCACGGTGCGCGGGAACAGCGCGCCGCCTCCTTCAAGGCGCGTTGTGTGCGCAGGCGTTTCGATCGCATGTGTCGCTTGGCCATTGAGGAGCGCAGGCTGGTCACTGGCGTTGTCGGTGGTGGCGTCAGCGCTCGCGCTGGGAGGAAAGTAGGAAATCTGGGCATGAGGATTTGCGATGGCGGTCTGTTCGATATAGGCGTCGACGCTCGTCCTTCCACGCACATAGCGGCCATCCAGCTCGATCGTGACGCGCGTGCCGGTGTGCGCGGGGAATTCCTCTGTCTCTCGATCAACGGACACTTCCGGACGATTTTTAGTGGTGTCCATCGCCAGTTCGACGTGGTGCGCAGGTTTGCCTTTTCGTGATCGCGTCACGATGATCATTGGTTTGCCGGTGGTCATCAGCCCGTACATGCCCGCTGCGGAGATGCCGATGCCTTGCTGCCCGCGGCTCATCTTCAGGCGATGAAACTTCGATCCATAGAGCAGCTTGCCAAAAATATTCTCGACCTGGCTGCGCAGGACTCCAGGGCCGTTGTCTTCGACTGTGATGCGATATCGCGTCTCACTCACTTTGGCGAGATGCTCGATGCGCACGATGATGTCGGGGAGCGCGCCCGCTTCCTCACATGCGTCGAGCGCGTTGTCCACCGCCTCTTTGACCGCAGTGAGCAGCGCCTTGCGCGGATTGTCAAAACCAAGCAGGTGGCGGTTCTTCGCGAAGAACTCAATGACCGAAATGTCGCGCTGCTGCGTCGCCAGCGATTCAGCGGTTGCGCGGCCTTTGCGCGCAGATGGCCGCTTTGACCCGGTGCTGCTTCGTGATTGAGACAATTTCGCCATGGTGTGCGCCCTCCCTGGCGCCTGCAAAACCGCAATGAAACGCCTGTTCTTTGGCCCGAATCGTCGAGAAAGAGCATAGCCCCTTCACTGGCCCTGCTTGCTCCGACTGTGCATCGGTCTTACGCGTCCTCAAAGCCAAGCAATCGGACATCCACGGCGCCGAACTATGAAGTAACATCAAACTGTCGGGGAGGCGAACCGCGACAGCCGATGACAACAATCGGGCGCTCATCGCTGCAAGCGTTTGCTTGGGTGGCTGCGCCTTCGTCTCGGGGCGCTTCCCATTTTCGGAGGATACACCATGACCAGCACAGTGCTGCTCGTTGTCGGATTTATCGTCGCCATCGCATTGCTTTCGTCCATACCGCGTGTGCCCGGGCCGATGCGAGTGCTTGCGGGCATTGGCGCGATCGTCGTGTTGCTCGTGTCGTTTACACTCGCATCGGTGCGCTTCGTGGGCGACGACGAAGTGGGCGTCGTCATCAAGAATGTGGGTGTGGCGAGTCTGCCAGAAGGGCAAATCGTCGCGACCAATGGCGAGAAAGGGCCACAGGCGAGCATACTTGCGCCGGGCTGGCATCCGTGGCTCTGGCCCGTCATTTATGACGTGGAGATCCACAAGCAGATCATCATCAATCAAGGCGAAGTCGGCCTCATTACTACTGCAGATGGAGCGCCGCTGCCCACAGGCGAAGTCTTCGCACCGGAATGGTCGCAAAGCGATTTTCAGCAGATGCTTGACGCGCAGTATTTTCTGACGTCGGGCGCCGGGGTCAAGGGGCCGCAGACCTCCGTGCTTACGCCTGGGCGGTATCGAGTCAATCCCAAACTCTATCGCATAGAAAAGACGCCGGTCACCAATATTGAGCAAGCGACCGTTGGCGTCGTCAAGTCAAACGTTGGTCCGATCCAGACTACAGCGACCGCGACCGGAGAGGCGCTACTCGTGGAAAAAGGTCAGCGCGGCATCTGGCGTGAGCCCTATGCGCCGCAACAATACAACCTCAACCGCAGCGCGTTCGAAGTCACGATAGTCTCCACCGCCAAGCGCACCGTGCAGTACACGAAAAACCCAAACGAAGGCGCCGAGAGTGAGATCACCGTCCGCTCGAATGACGGGTTTACGTTTCCTGTCGACGTGCGCGTGGAATATGAAATCAAGCCAGCCGAGGCGTCCCTGGTTGTCGCCAACTTTCAGGATGACGACAATCCTGCGCTTGCAGAGCGTTTGCGCTCAGCGGTGCGGGCGATCTTCCGCAATAATGCGGAAAAAGTGAAAGCCCTCGATTACGTCAACAACCGTTCAAAGCAGGAGTCGCAGTCGCTGGCCATGCTCGTGGATGAAATGCAAAGGCAGGGCGTCAGCGTGACCGCGGTGCGTATCGGCGACGTGGGCGATCCCAAGACGCTGGGCGAACTGCTCAAGACGCAGACCGATCGCGAGATCGCCAAGCAGCAGCAGGTGACGTTCCAGGAGCAGCAGCGCGCAGCCGAGCAGCGCAAGGCGCTCACGCGCACCCAACAAGAGGCGGAAGAGGAAAAACGCCTCGCAACTGCGCAATATCAGGTGCAGATCGCCGAGCAGAATAAGCAGCAGCGCATCATCAACGCCCAGGCGGAAGCGGAAGCCATCCGTGTGCAGGCGGAAGCGCAGGCCCAGGCCTTTTCCGCTATTGCGCTGCAGATTGGCAGAGGCAACGCAGCGTTGATCGAGCTTCTCAAGATCGTGGGCGATCGAGGCGTGCAGATCACGCCTCGCGTGATGGTCGTCGGCGGGAATGGCGCAAACGGGTCGGGTCAGGCGGAGACAACCGCGCTCATCGGCACCATGCTCGACACAATGATGCGTCAGTCGCAGGAGGCGGCGCCCAAGGATGCGAGCCCGGGCGGGGGTTGACCCCTGCGCAAGTCGCACTGCGCCAGATGTAGTGTGCAGCAGATGAGATCGTCATGTGGCATGGTGTTCCACCCTTTCCCTCTGGGAGATGGTGGGTGAAAAGAACGCTTTGTCTTTCGTTGCCAGCGCGCGACGTCTGTCGCAGGGCTGGGAGACTACGCTCAGGTCGTGACGGACCGACGCCCATCGAGACTTGAAGGCCAGCGCGTGGTTGTCATGGGGCTGGGGCGGTTTGGCGGAGGCGTGGGGGCTGCTCGGTTTCTTGCGACGAAGGGCGCCCGCGTGCTTGTCACCGATCTTGCGGACGAAGCGGCGCTTGCGGATTCGCTCGCATCGCTGGGTGATCTGCTCGACGAGGGGGCAATCACGCTGCGCCTCGGTCAGCATGACGAGCGGGATTTCACGGCTGCGGATCTTGTCGTCGTCAGTCCCGCTGTGCGAAAACCCTGGGAGAACCGCTTCGTTGTCGCTGCCCGGCGCGCGGGGGCAGTGCTCACCACCGAGGTGCGTCTGCTTGTCGAACGACTGCCCGATCGTGCCCATGTCATTGGCGTGACGGGGACTGCGGGCAAGAGCACGACAGCAGCGATGATCGCCCATGCGCTGGAGCAGTGTGCGCAAATGGACAGCTCGGAGAGCTGTCCCACCAAGGCAACAGGCCGCTCGGCGGACCGTGCGGCTGGGCGCGTCTTTCTTGGGGGCAACATTGGCGGCTCGCTGCTCGATCAGATTGACGCAATCACCGCGCGCGACTGGGTTGTGCTCGAGCTTTCCAGCGCGCAGCTGCACTGGCTCGGTGAACTCGGGTTGTGCGCTGGGTTTCCGCCTGGCGTTGCGGTCGTGACAAACCTTGCGCCAAACCATCTTGATTGGCATGGGTCGTTTGCGCACTACGCCAAGAGCAAAGCCTGCATCGCGCAAGGTCAGGGCGAAGGTGATGCGCTGCTGCTGGGGCCAAGCGTCGAGGAGCACGCAGCCTTTGATGTAGCAAAACTGCAGGCGTCGTGCATCGAATGCATTGACGAGCCGCTTGGACGCGATGCGCCGAACGCGCTGCCTGGCGTGCACAATCGACGCAACGCAGCTTTGGCGCTACGCGCAACGGAGCGGGCGCTGGCTCAGCGGCCTGGCTCGCTTGACGCTGCGGTCCTCAGTGGCTTCACGGGATTGCCCCATCGGCTGCAGCTGGCCATGACGATTGGCGAGGGAGCTGCTGCCATTCGTGTTGTCAACGACTCCAAATCCACAACGCCTGACGCGACGGCTCTTGCGATCGCAGCGTTCGATGAACGGGGCGAAGTCGGCGCCTCGCGCGTTCATCTCATCTGTGGCGGATATGACAAGTGTGTGGATCTCTCCGCCATGGTTAAAGCAGCGGCTCGATGTGCTTCGGTGCACACGATTGGCGCAACGGGTTCGGCGCTGGTGCGAGCAATTGCCGCTTCGGGGGGTGTGGGGCGGTGTTGTGGGACGCTCGACGAAGCGGTGATCCGAGCAAGTGGCGATCTGCAGGCTGGAGGGAGGGGAGGAGTGCTGCTGCTCAGCCCGGGGTGTGCGTCGTGGGACCAGTTTCGCGATTTCGAGGCCCGGGGGGAGCGCTTCGTCGCCCTGGCTCGGACATGTCTCCAAAAATTACCCGAACAGACTTGACACGCCGATGTTTGCATGGCATCCTATCGAAAGCCAAACATTGGCCAGCCAAGGAGACATCTGATATGGTGATGACAGCCCAGCGAAATGGATCATCGAAGACACCACGCAAGTCGTCACGCAGCCAGCGGACGCCGAGCGCACAAGACGGAAACACCATGGCCAAGAAGCCCGAACGCAAGACCGACGACCGCCAGGGAGCGATCGATCGCACTGTCAGCCAGATTGAGCGGGCCTTTGGTAAAGGCGCGGTTATGCGCCTCGACGAGGAGGCGCGCCTGGCGATTCCGGGTATTTCGGCGGGTGCATTGTCACTTGATCTTGCGCTGGGCGGCAAGGGCGTGCCCCGGAGCAGGGTTGTTGAGATCTATGGACCCGAATCTTCGGGCAAGACAACGCTGGCGCTCACCATTGTGGCCAACGCCCAAAAAGAAGGGGGCGTTGCAGCGTTTATTGACGCTGAGCATGCGCTTGACCCCACATGGGCTCGACTGATTGGCGTCAAGCTCGACGAGATGCTTGTCTCACAGCCTGACTGTGGCGAGCAGGCGCTGGAAATCTGTGAACTGCTCGTTCGCTCGGGCGCGATTGATGTGATTGTGATCGACTCTGTCGCTGCGCTCATTCCGCGGGCGGAAATCGAAGGCGATATGGGTGATTCGCATGTTGGGTTGCAGGCTCGGCTCATGAGCCAGGCGCTGCGCAAGCTCACCGCAGCTATTGCGCGCAGCAACACCTGTGTGGTGTTCATCAACCAGATTCGTGAGAAAATTGGCGTGATGTTTGGCTCGCCCGAGACAACGCCAGGCGGACGCGCCCTGAAATTTTACTCGTCCATTCGAATCGACATTCGCAGAATTGGCGCCATTAAGGAAGCGGACGCCAATGTGGGCAACCGCGTGCGGGCCCGCGTCGTGAAGAACAAGGTGGCGCCGCCATTCCGCGACGCTGAGTTTGACATCATGTTTGACGAGGGCATCTCCGTCATTGGCGACCTGCTCGATCTTGCGGTTGCGGATGAGGTGGTTGACAAGTCTGGCGCGTGGTACAGCTATGGCGAGGTTCGGCTTGGGCAGGGGCGCGAGAACTCGAAACGATTTCTCAAGGACAATCCCGCGATGGTGGACGAAATCCGCCTCAAGGTTCGCATCGCCAGGGGTGTCGCCAAGCCCGAAGTCGAAGTCGAGGTGACGCCAGGCGTCAAGGCGCCAGCCGCTGCTGTACCGACGGGCAGCAAACGGTAGCGCACGTATTGCCGATGCTCGATGCTGGCGCATCGTTTGGCAAACCCTGCGGAACCGCTCCGCGAGTGGCTGCGAACATTCTTTTGTATGAACCGAAGCGCACTGTTCTGTCCGTTCGGTCAGTTCGACGCCAGTAAAGCGTTCGTGCGGTGGTTTTCGGACTTCTTGCGTATGCAGGTTGCCCGCAGCGAAGCACTCGGTATGCTTCGCCACTGCGTGGTAGCGGCTGTGGCGGAATTGGCAGACGCGCTAGGTTCAGGTCCTAGTGGGGGTAAAACCCCGTGGAGGTTCGACTCCTCTCAGCCGCACTTGGTTCGGAACGTATGCATGCTCTATAGTTGTTCAGCCTGTACGGCGCGCGAAGACGCGCGACTCGTGGTCAGGCCCATGCGAATGACGACAGAGGCATGGTAATAAAGTCTGTAGAATTGGCGCCAGCGAGTTGGCGCCAACTACCTCAGGAGGCATTTAGAATGACACAGCGAAAGCGAGCATTTACGCTCATCGAGCTGCTCATCGTGGTGAGCATCATCGCAATTCTCATTGGCATCCTGCTTCCGGCGCTGGGAGAGGCGAGGCGCAGTGCGCGCATCACCATCGACCTGGCTGGCCTGCGTTCGCACGCCCAAGGTGTTGAAGCGTACGCTGCTGAGAATCGCAGCAATATGCCCAACGGGCCACCCGGAAAAGGCATCCAGATGCAGGCCAGCACCGGAGAGTCAGGCCAAACAGGACCGCCGAGCCGGCCAGCGTGGATTTACGCTTGGAAGAACTTCTACGAGTGGAATGGCATTGGACTGGACAACAAGGGCATTCGCGGTGACTTCACCTACATGCTCTACCATCTCGCTTTCGGACAGTACATCGCCAATGATGCGCAAGGCGTCAATCTCTTCAATGAAATTTTCACATCCGCTGGTCGCAACGGCATTAAGTCAACCCGAAGCAATTTTCTTGCGATTAAGACAACGCGTCAAGCCAAGTTCAAGTGGCCTGATCAGTTCAAGATTCGCCAGGCGCACCGGCCACAGGATCCCTTCCTCAGCACAAAGGAAGGCGAAGCAATGGGTTTTGCGCAGCCTGATTACCTCTACACACTGTCTGCGGTGCTCGGTTCGGACAGCAAGAAGTCGTACAACAAGTTCTTCAGTGTGGAAGGCGTTCTGACAGCCAATGTGTTTGGCGGCACAAAACGTGGCAATGCGTGGGACGATAATTCATGGCAGACATACACTGAGTACATTCAGAAGGATAAGTTTGCGTTCCCAGCGAAAAAGGTTATTTTCTGGTTGCTTCCAGCCAGTCATGATCGAAATTCTTTCAGCTACATGGACCCGAACACAACGACGCCGCTCATGCTCGGGGACAGCAGCGCAAAGACGGTGACGCCGTTTGACATCATGCCCAAGAACGCTCAGGAAGTGGAGCTGGAGCGCAAAGATGGCACAATTCGTGGTCCCATCAGCGGCGCCAAATGGATGGGCCTGGCGCCAAACGCCAAGAATACAGAGCCACTCGCATGGTTCGCGTTCACCGCGGGCGGCCCAGTTGGGCGCGACCTGCCGTAAGGGCTTGGCCGCTGGCCATGCCGACAACCAAAGGAGCCACCAGCCGTCCGGAGCCATTTCCGGGCGGCTTTTCCTTTTGCGCTGAGCCAGGCACAGCCGAGCACTCACGGCGCCTGCGTTCGGTACCCTTGGTGACGACGTGGTCGACACTGAGAATCAGCAAGAAGTTCTTCTCGCAGGCATCGACGAAGCGGGGTACGGGCCTCGGCTCGGGCCACTTTGCATGGGATGCGCAGCGATTCTTTGCCGCCAGGCAAAGCGGGGAGATGGCGCACTTGACAGAAAATGTGAGCGCAACCAAACATTACACGCTGCTGATGCGACAGATGCGCGGGGCAGAGACTCGCCGCTGCTCGATGACCACAGTGGCCGAACGTACACAGAGCCGCGAAATGAGACGCGCGTAGCGGCGCTCGAAACCCTTGATCTCTGGGCGCTGCTTCGGCCTGTTGTGAGGAAACCCAGCGATCGCAGCAAGCGGGCAGCCATCGTTGTGGGCGACTCCAAGCGGGTAAAACGGCCAAACAAGAAAGGTGAAATTGGCGGACCAGCCATCGAGCCGTTGCGGCTGACCATCGGGGCTTTTCTTGCCGCCAGCCGTGGCCCTGTCGAAGACGACGATGCGCTACTGACAGCATTGGAGGTGGCTCTTGAAGAAGCCCCGACGTGGTACAGGCGGTTGCCCGACGATGGCGTGGAGATGTCGCATGACGGACGGGCGTGCGCGATTCATGGCAACCAGTTGCGCGCAGCGATGGGCCGAGCTGGCGTTCGGCTGGCGGCGCTGCGCTGCGAGATGCTCGACGCGCACCGCTTCAACGTGGCTTTGGCGAAACGCGGCAACAAGGCGGATGTGTCGCTTGCGCTTGTAGGTCGATCGCTGCGCATGCTGGCGTCGACGCTCGAAATAGAACAACATGGTGTTGTCTATGTCGATAGACAGAGCGGGCGCAAGCGCTATCTGCCATTTCTCGAAGCATGGTTTTCCAATGCGACTATCGAGCCAGTGGAGGAAAGCGATGCGCGCAGCGTCTACAGCATGTCGTTCCCGTCGCGAGACGCCGAATCAATCCCTGGCGACGCCTCGCTGCGCGTTGTCTTTGAGGTAGGCGCAGATGACCGACATTTCTGCACGTCGCTCGCGTCGATGGTGGCCAAGCTGGTCCGCGAGATTCTCATGGTGCGGCTGAACAGCCATCTTCGCACAACACTTGGCGTGCGGGTGCGCCCCACTGCGGGTTATGGGGTTGACGCCATCCGTTTTCTTCGCGAAATAGAGCCCCACGCGCCACGGTCGCTGCGTGATGCTCTTGTGAGGCGGGCGTGATGGATGCGTTTTCCAGCGACGCAGCGCTCGATGCGGCGATGCTTCACCGGGCAGCCCTGCATGCGGTTCGCGCATCAGGCGATGTTGAACCCAACCCGCTTGTGGGGTGTATTGTCGGTCGCGTGGAGCAGACGCGTGACGGTTTTCGCCCGATTGTTCTGGGAATGGGCCATCATCAGCGGCTGGGTGGCGCTCATGCGGAAGCCGCTGCGCTTGACGCCTGTCGACAAGCGGGCGCAGCCACGCGAGCGGCGACGCTTTGGGTGACGCTTGAACCCTGCGCGCACCATGGCAGGACGCCTCCCTGTGTCGACGCAATTGTTTGCGCGGGGATTGGGCGGGTTGTTGCAGCAGCGCCAGATCCGGGCGAGGGCAAGGGTGGTTTTGCAGCGCTGCGCCAGGCGGGCGTGACATGCGATTTCTGCGACGCAGCGGACTTCGCTGTGGCAATCTCGGCGCCTCACAGAAAATGTGTACAGACCAATTTACCTTGGGTAATCGCCAAATGGGCGCAAACTCTTGACGGTAAAATTGCCGATCGCACAGGCGCCAGCGCTTGGATCAGCGCACCGACATCACGCCAGCGCGTACATCGTCTGCGAAGCAGAATGGACGCGATCATCATTGGCGCTGCGACGGCCATTGCGGACGATCCTCTTCTTACAGCGAGGAACGTCCGGCGGGTTCGACGGGTCGCAAGGCGCGTTGTTGTGGACGGGTCGCTCCGTACGCCAACGGATTCGGCCCTGGCGAGGTCGATCGCTGAGGGGCCCATCACCATCGCATGCGCAAAGGACGCCGAGGATTCGGTTGCGGCGCAGGCGTGGCGCGCGATTGGCGCTGAAGTCGTCGCGCTGGACGCAGCGTCGCTGGACGGATTGTCACTTAAGCATCTATTCGTGCACCTGCGACAAACGCATGGCGCATCCAGCGTCCTCGTTGAGGGTGGCGCCCGTCTGCTTGGTTCGTGCGTCGCAGCGTCTCTGGTTGATGAAGCGATCGCGTATGTGGCGCCCATTGCGCTCGGCGACGCGCAAGCGGTTCCGATCACTGCATCTACTGTTGGCGTTGCGCTCGCTGACGCCAGCAGGTTCGCGCTGGTGCGCACCCGGCGAAGTGGTGTTGACGTGGAGCTGTGGTGGCGTCGAGCGAACGCATGATCACCTTACGCTGGCATGTATTGACATCCTGATCGAAATGTGATCGAAAATAATGACGTTGCAATGAGAAGAGTCCCTCTCCCCGGCCCTCTCCCAGCGGGAGAGGGAGCACTACAACGTCGCGAAGTGTGCAAGGCGCAGCGTTCAAGGGGCGGCGCAGCGATCACTGCTGATCTTGTGCGCGATCGGCGCTGAGCAGCGCGGGCGCTGGTCCGTCATACGCGCGGTAGATATCTCCGGTCCGAAGCGTCAATGAGCCTGCTCCATCAAAGCCAAATTCGACTATTTCAAGCGGTCCGTCCGCAAAGTTGAAGAGCGTCGCCTGCCCTTGCGCGTGAAATCCATCCGGGGTCGCAATCGACACCGATCGGGCCAGCCGACCCGACAGGAACGTGAGGAAATCATCTATCGGCGCGCTGTCTGCGGGTGTGGCGCCGCCATCGGGTTCGAGATGCGACCATCCGCTGGCGTCGCGCCGAAAGCCCGCCTGTCCGCGTTCGTTCTTAACTAGGACCATGCCGACATTTTCCGGCTGCCTGCTCGCTGCGCTTCTGCTGATGTAGCGAAGCGGATCTGCGCTCAGCGCGCCGAGCGCGCCGTTGTCGGTGATGATGAGCAGCGGGCTGTCGTTGTCGACGCGCGCGAACCGCGTCCTGCCCGCAAGATCCGCTGGAGCGCCAAGCGTGAGCACGCTCGCAACGACGCGCGACGCGACGGAGCCATCCGTGTTTGGCTCTCGCACGTCGCGCTCGACGCGAATGACAGCCGACGGCGCATCGAGGCGCGCCACGGCAAGATCTTCGGATGATGGGTCGTCCTCGAACGACTCCACCTGCGCCTTTGCGAGTTCGGTCACAATCGAGCGCGCCATGGCGTCAAGCGCGGGCGCAGTAACAGGCGAAACCAAACGCCAGTGCGATTGCATTCGGCGCAGTTCGACACGCACGCTGTCGCGCTCAATCGTGACGCCACTCGTCTCGGCGCCAGCGCTGGCAAGCGCGACGCGCGACCGCCAGCCACGCGGCCCGGGCTGCGTGAAGAGTTGGTGCAGTTCATCTGCGATGAGGCCAATCCTGTCACCAACGCGCGCAAGGCGTTGACCGCCAACCGCCTGCGACGCGATTGCAAGTTGCGTCGTGGCGCCGCTCGCTAGCGTGAGCGTCATTCGAAGCGGCGCGTCTCCCAAGGTCGCGTTCGTGTCGGTGATCGGCTGCACATCGCGCTGTGCAAGGGCGCGCAGCGCTGTGCGAATGCGCGGTGCGATGATGGGCCAGACTGTCGTTTCGCCTGTATCCCTGCGGGCGAGGCGCAGCGACCACGCGCGCGACGCATCGCGCACAAGTGATTGCATGAAGGGTTGATCGGGATCATCAATATCCACGCGAACGACGCGCGCTGGATCAATCTGCAGCAGTGGCGTCGTTCGCCCTGCAGGCTGACTGGCGGATGGTCGAATCGTCAGCCATGCGACAATCGACAACGTGATGGCTGCGACAATGGAGACAACAAGCGCTGTGCGAGACATGCGCAGCAAGTGTACACGTGAGGGTTGGAGGATATTGCGTCATCATGTTCCGACATTCTGATTGAAGGGCGGACAAGAAGCGACCAGAAGAAGTGCAGAGTCCCTCTCTCCAAGCCTTTCCCAGAGGGAGAAGGGGGAAGACAATGACGCAGCTGCGCTCAAGGCCGAAAGAAGCGCAGCGCCAAACCGAGCGCAAGGATGGCTATTGGAAGCCCAGCGATGAGGCCCCAGCGCAGTGCGAGCAGACTGTTTCGCGACATGGGGCTGATTCGCGGTACATCTCGTGAGAGCGACGCGGGGGCGATCATGTCGTCCAGACCAGCGAGCCAATAAACAGCGGCTTCGAAGAGCTCGGTGGCGCCCGGATACAACGTGACGCGCGCCCCGTTGACCTCGCGCGACAACTGCGTGAATGGATCGAACCACCATCCGTGAGCGCCCACGACAACAAGACGCTGGGGCGCTGCGCGCTCAGCGACACGGCGCTCAATCGCTGCTGCGACTATCCACGGGCCCTGTAACTGATCAACGCTGGGGTTTGGCTCTGGCAGTACAGACGCGCTGCGTCGCTGGCCGCCGAGCGCCCGGAAGGTCTCCCACTGTGATTCAGCCCAGCGGTCCTGGTCGTCGGGCAGCGTAAGCAGGGGGGTGAACTGAACATCCTTATCATCCACGGTGATCTGCGACGGATCGAACGTGATCGGCGCCATCCACGCAAGCAGAACCGCCAAGCCGTTGATCGCTGCGCCAATCGGATGCGCTGTATTCGCTTGACGAAAGATATGTTCGGGATGGACCTCGACGCCTGCAGCGGTTCGGTCACGCGAGAGGATGGCCAGACCTGAATCGACGCGCACGCCCAAGGGCGCGAGGAATGCGACCATCGGGTCGGGCTGACCTGCGCCGGGCAGGCGTGAGAGGTTGACCGACACAAGCACGGGTTTGCCCGCATCTACGAGCGAACTGACTGCATCCGCAAGTTTTCCCATGTTTTCAGCAGATTGGGCGGAGTCGACCGAAGTGGGGATGACAACCCACACCGCCCGTCGCTCAGCGCTGCTTTCGGGCGTAGGCGCGAGTGCGGGGCGCTGTGGCTCAATCGCAGCCGCCCATTCGCGAACGTGGATATCGCGCAAATGCAGGCGATCGACGAGGGCGCCAAGCGCCTGTTGGGCGCTGGCGGACACTGGTCTACCCTGTTCGTCGAACTGTTTTTCGGGCGCTGCGTGCACGAACACAACGGTTGGCTGCACCTGCATGCTCAGCGACGCCAGCGCAGAGGCGACAAGCTCTTCCCCGGTGAAGCGCACTTCAGCCTTCGTTGCGCCAATGCTTTCAATCGTCGCTGCGGTGGGGAACAAGGCGCTGAAAGAAACACCTGTGGAGCGATCAGGCCCCATGACGACCACGGCGCTTTCGCGCTCAAGCAGCCGGGCGACGCGCAAGCCATCCAGGTCGCCTAGCTGGCGGGCGCTGTCTTCGACGGCGCGGGCGCGCTCCGCGGCGCTCCTCGCTTGGGCGCTGGCGCCTTGCACTGCGTCCTTGAGCGCTGAGGGTAAGTCGCTATTGTTTTGTGGTACGATTGCCTCCAGCACGGACGAGAGCGATTCCAGCTGATCCGCCAAGCCTGTCAGCGGCCCGAGAAGCGACCCGCGGACGAGGTCGAGCGCGGGAAGATTCGATCCAGCGATGCCTGTCTTGAGGGCGTCCTTCGCATCAACGGCGGCCTGTTTGACTCGCCTGGCGACAAGGCCAAGCACATTTTCTTGGTTGCGAAGCGGCGCGGCGTTGGCGTCGCCAGGCGCAAGCGCCGTGTGCACGTGGCCGATCGACGCAGCGACTGAAGCGAGATCATCCGACAGCGCCGACGCTCCGTCGATGGCGACCATGGCGAGTGTCTGCTCACTGGCGATTTTCGCAGCATCGCGCGTTGCGACTCGATCAAGCAGGTCGCGCAGTGCGCCGGCGTCGGCGGGATCCGCTTCATCAATGCGCGTCCACTTAAGATTCGCGCTGGCGTGCGCCATTTCTGCAAGCAGATCGGACACGCGCTGCAGGCTTTGGCTGGAGATGCGCGTGGAGTCTGCCACGACGACGATTTCATACGGTGAGTCAAGCGAAGCGACAATGCGCTTCGTGCGTTCAGCAAGCGCGAACGATCGCGCAGCGGTCATGTCTACACGGACGCTGTGCGACAGCGCCAGCGCCGCAGCGAGCCCGCACGAGATCGTCACAGCGGCGAAGACCACAAAGGAAAGCGTCGCAATTCGCAGCCGGGAAGTTTTTGCGGGGTCCGCGCCTGAAGGTTGCTCATGCTCTCTTAGCGCCATCGACGAGCCTCCATCACAATGGCTGACATTGATGTGAACCAGATCGCAGCCGCAAGAAAGAACGCCACATGCTTCGTATCGATGACGCCTTTGGCGAAGTCGTCCATCCTGGGGGCGAGCGAGAGTGTGTAGAGCGGGGCGCTGAGCCATGCGCCAATGGCGCCGTCCGCTGCGCGTGCGACTATCGTCGCTGCGACTTGCGTCAGAATGACGAAGAACACCGTCGAAAGTAGCGCCGCCACCTGGTTTCGCGTGACGGTCGAAAAGAAGAGCCCGATGGCGATGAGCGCGACACCCAGCAGCCACAATCCAATATACCCACCAATGATGGGGCCATAATCGGGGTTCGCTGTCCCCGCAAGCGCCGCGACGAAGACGAACGTCGGGAGTGACATCGCGACGAAACACGCGCTACCACCCAGGAACTTGCCGATCGCCACCTGCCAGTCGGAGATGGGCGCCGTTGACAGCGTCTCCAGTGCGCCGGTTCGATATTCCTCCGCGATGAGCCGCATGGAAATCGCAGGAGCGATCAGCAGCGACAGCCACCCCGCAAGCACGAAGAACGACCGCATTGTCGCGGGTTCACCAGGGAGAAATCCCGTGAGAAAGACAATTGCGCACAGCAGGCTGAACAACGCGCTGACCACCCAGCCTGCAGGGGTGCGAAAGAACGCCTTGAATTCGCGCAGCGCGATGGCGACGATGACGTTCATGCTGGCGCCACCGTTTTTTCATCGCTTGAAATGTTATCGCTTGTCGCTGCGGGTTCTTCGATGAGTTGCATGAATCGGTCTTCCAGCGAGCGCTCCACAGTGCGCAGTTCGCGCACAAGCAACTGTGCATCACGCATCGCAACAGCGACGCGCTCGCGCACATCGCCGTCACCAGTGGTTTCGATGACGGCGTGCATCCACGCTGGGTCGTTCACCACGGGCTCAGCGTTGATTGCGCGCAAACCAGGTGTTGCTGAAAGTGCGGATCGCAGCACAGCGGAATCGTTGGTCTTCACCTCAAGGACGCAGCGCAGCGAATCGCCGCGAGCCAATTCCGCGACGTTTCCCGTCAGTTTCACTTCACCACCCATGATGACGACAACTCTGTCGCACGTTCGTTCGACTTCGCCCAGAATATGTGAACTGAGAATGAGCGCGCGCCCCTTCGCCAAGCTGCGAAAGAGTCGCCTCGTCTGGGCAATCTGCGCCGGATCAAGGCCGCTTGTGGGTTCGTCAAGCACAAGGACGGGTGGATCATGCAGCAGTGCGGCAGCGAGTCCGACGCGCTGCTTGTACCCCTTGCTCAGATCACCCACGCGCCGCTGCTGTACATCACGTAGCCAGCACTGTTCGACGACGCAATCGACGGCGCTGCGTCGATCCCGCCTTGGAACGCCTTGCAGGACCGCTCGATAGCGCAGGAACTCCGTGACACGCATTTCCGGATAGACCGGCGTGGTTTCGGGCAGATACCCGATGCGCCGCCGAGCCTGCATCGCCTGTCCCAGCGTGTCAAACCCGTCAATGCGCACCTGTCCGCTGGTGGGAGGAAGAGCACCCGTAATCATGCGAATCGTGGTTGTTTTTCCAGCGCCGTTGGGGCCAAGTAGACCAATCGCCTCGCCTTTGTGGACAGTGAACGACACGCCACGCACTGCGTGGATTTGGCCAAACCGTCGATGGACATTGCGAACGTCGATCATGCGATGGGTCGAAAAGCGCCCGATGTACAAGAAAGGGCTGTGTTGTTGTGCAGCGTCATCGGCGCAATCGCCGAGACCGTATGAACGAGCCACGTCCCGTCAAGCAGATTGACGGGCGCGAGCGCAACATGTGGAAGTCGCGGTGGACGCGCGGCGCTGGGATCGTAGACTGTCTTCAGCAAGCGGACTCGATGCAGGAAGCGTTTGGTCGAGAATCGTTTTGCGAAGCGAGTGGGCAGGCCATGGCCAGTGTAGGTCGCGTCCATTTTCTCGTTGTTCGAGGCGAACAACCGCCTGCGCAATCGCTGATTGAAGCGCTTTCGCGCGTTGGTGAAGTCAAAATCATCGACGCCCTGATGGCGGCTGCCAATCTCGCGTGTGGCCCGACGCCAGTGCATCCTGTGCTCATCACCCCGGACGCTTGGCCCTACTTGCCGGGCATCGTACGGGGCTCCTCCGATTTGGAGCACGCCCTGGATGCGGTCGGCCGCGCCGTGGCCCGTTTGGGGCTCACAGGCGCGCCGGACTGGGCGTCAACCACCTACCGGTCCCTGCCTTTGGATGTGCGTAGTCAGATTGAAGAAGAAGCCAGAAACATCCTCAAGATCCTCGCGCCCACAGCGACCCGATCGGACAACGCTGCGACCCTGGCGCCGCGAAAACGCATCATCACCCACGAATTATCCGGCAGGCGCTTTGAGGCTGCGTTCGTCCCGATCCTTGGCGCTGGTAACACAGGCGCCTCCATGCTCTCGGGCGCCGTCGTCATGCTGCGCGACATCACGCGCGATCTCGACATCCAGCGGCGTATCGACGCCATTGATCGTGCGGGGCGCGAACTGCTTCGCCTCGACCCTGAAGAAGTCCGCAAACTCGACGCCGCCGACCGCCTGCGCATACTTCAGGAGCGCATCGCCAGAGCGGCGCACGACCTGCTTAGTTTTGATCATTTCACGATTCGTCTGCTCGATGCCCAAAGCGGCAGACTTGAACCAGTCATCGCTGTGGGTGTGCCACAGTACGCCCTCGAGGCGGAGCTCTACGCCCATCGCGAAGGAAGCGGCCTTTCGGGATATGTCGCCGCCACGGGCAGAGGCGTTGTTTGTGCGGATGTGACGAAGGACGAGCGCTACGTGCGGGGGCTCGATTCGCCTGGCTCATCGCTGACGGCGCCACTGCTTATCAACGACCGAGTCATTGGCGTTCTCAACGTCGAGAGTGACGCGCCAAGAGCGTTTGACGATAACGACCTGCGCTTTGCGGAGATATTCGCCCGGTACATCGCCCTCTCGTTGCACATTCTCGACCTGCTTGTTGTGGAGCGCTCCGTCACGAACGAGCGCGTCAGCGGCAGAGTGGAAGGGGAGATCAGCGAGCCGCTAGACAACCTCGCGCGCGAAGCCGCCTGGCTGCGCGACAATGTGGACGCCAAGGCGGAAACGCCTGCGCATGTCGAGCGAATTCTCACCGACATCAACGCTATTCGACACCGCATGGGCGCCGTCGCGCAGGGTCCAAGGTCGCTCCTTGGCGCCAATCTCGCGCTGCAGGAGTCGAAGATTGATCCGATCATGGCCGGGCAGCGCATTCTCGTTGTTGACGATGAAAGCCAGATCCGATCGCAGATCGCCGATGTGCTGTCGCGACGAGGCGCCGACGTCACCACTGTCGCCAATGGTGATGAGGCGATTAAACTCATCGAACGACAGGATTCAGAGTCGGCTTCGGACGCCGCCGGTTTTCGTCTGGTCATTTCCGACATTCGGCTGCCAGACCGCAATGGCTACGAAGTGTTCAGCGCGGCCAAGCGCGCAGATAAAACCACGCCCGTGGTGCTGATGACGGGTTTCGGGTACGACCCACATCACAGCGTAATGCGAGCGAGCCAGGAAGGATTGCACGCGGTGCTCTTCAAGCCCTTCCATGTAGAAAGACTCGTTGAGGTTGTGCAGGAATCACTGGCAGGCGCGCCGGAACACCCCGACAACTGAGAAACAAGAGGCAACGGGAGCGCACAGGTCGGCCCGGACGATCTTCTCGCGCTACTCTTCTTCTTGGATTCGTCCCGTAACGGATGCAATGAACGGACCTTTCTCCCGACCTCGTTGCAGTCAAGGACCGGCTTGGCCTGACTCGTGGTCGCCGCGAGCCTTTGGCGACGCCTTTCCACCACTGGGTGGACAGGCTACACTTGGCGACGCGCTGGCTGATTCAATCGACAACAGCAAGCGGCGGTTGGATACGCAGGCTTAGGCGTCGGATCGGCTGGTCACTCAGGTTGCACCTGATGGCGTCGCTGACCCGCTGCAAGCAAGAGCGCAACTGGGTTGAAATGAAGCAGGTCGCACACGGCCGCTAGATAACAGGTAAAGAGCAATCACCATGGTCAGGATTCGGATGAGCAGGCACGGCAGGCGCAATCGCCCCTTTTACCGCATTAACGCAATCGAAAAGCATCTCGCCCGCAATGGCAAGATTATCGAGAATCTTGGCTGGTACGACCCGCTCGTGCAGGACTGGGACAAAGCGGTGTCACTCAATGAAGATCGTGTCCGCCACTGGCTGAGCGTTGGCGCCCAGCCTAGCGAAACCGTTAGAGACATCCTCGCTCGCAGGGGCGTCATCGACGCAGACCAGCGCCGACAGGAAGTCGAAGCCCGCATCGCCCGCAAGCAGGTGATCAAAGACAAGGCCGCTGCAAAGGCTGGGGCTGTCTTTTCGTGAACGAGCGAGGATGGGGAGGCGGTTGGCGGCAGCGGCGAGATCCAGGATTCAACGCACATATGCCCGCCCATGCGCTTTGATGTGCTTTCCATCTTTCCGCAAGTCTTCGAGCCTGTGCTTTCACAGAGCATCACGGGTAGAGCCCGCGCCGCAGCGCTCATCGACTGGCGCATCACTGACATCCGCGGCTATTCAACCGATAAACACGCCAAGGTGGATGATCGCCCCTTCGGCGGTGGACCAGGCATGGTGATGCTGTGCCAGCCTGTCTGGGACGCCGCGCAGGATGTCGAAGCGACGGACGATCGACCCGCAACACGCGTCTTCATGACGCCCGAGGGAACGCCCTTGACGCCAGGCGTCCTCGCGTCTCTGGCGCGCAAGCCTCGGCTGGTGATCCTCTGTGGCAGGTATGAAGGTGTTGACGAGCGCGTCATCGAACGGCTCGACCCACTTCGCCTGAGCATCGGAGATTTCGTCGTTAGCGGCGGCGAACTACCCGCCATGCTGCTCATTGACGCAGTGACCAGGCTCATCCCGGGTGTGCTTGGCCATGAGGATTCCGCAGCGCAGGACAGCTTCTCGATGCCGTACGAGGCGCCGGCAGCGACAGCTCGCGAGAACGAGCGAACAATCTCGACCCCAGCAACACTCCTCGACTGCCCGCACTACACCCGGCCGCGCGACTGGATGGGCATGCGGGTCCCCGAGGTGCTGCTGTCAGGCGACCACGAGCGCATCACCCGCTGGCGGCAGGAGCAACGTGTGAGGCGGACCCAGCGGTTTCGGCCCGACCTTCTGCGTTGACGATTACTTATGTTTCGCAGATCACTTTGACTTGGCATCGAAACACACTGGACGCCACCGTGTACTTCGAGATAAGCAACACAACTCGTTACTGCAATCAATAGTTCTCATTAATATATATGGTGTAGATGTCTGATGGGGCATTGAAAAATGTCGTGCGGGTCAAATCCGTGATAAGCACGCCGTATGAGTAAGAAACCGACCCGCATTGTTGTCAAATACTCCATTCATCAGGACGGCTAATAACAATATTGTTGCCTATATTGATTTCGTATGGCATCACAGCGCGCTCAAGGTGTGAGCCAGTAATCTGATGGGAATCATGACATTCAGAACCGACAGCGTCATTTTTTCTTGCTGGAGGATAATATACAATGATCCTTTTATCTGGATAATGCCTGCGAACCATTCGAACGGCTGGGACAATACCAGTGTCACCCCCGAGTATGCCCGCAGTGTCAAAACAATCCAAGAATGCGTCCGAAACCAAGTGTGATGCGATGGCGCTATCAGTCATTTTTTCCTCATATCCTATTCATTTCTCATTGCATGACTTACATCTTATTTTATTCCTGTAAAACCTTCCCAAGATAACCTCAATGTCAGATGCTGCATTTAGCGCATCGAGATATGCGCCTTGCCGTTTCTTCTTGCCATCATCGTTATCATGAACACGTGCTGTGAAGCACTTGCAACCAACAAGTTGTTCACCGGACGTCAAGAGTGTCTCGACAAGGGCCTTTGGGTCGATCCAATAATATTGGCGCCGGCCACGGGTCCTGAGTCCGTAGTAAAGGTTAAATCCATCAATGTAAGCCAAAACTCGTTGCATTCTTGAACCGATGCTGTTTAATAGCGTATAGTGAATTGTAAACTACGCCGGGGCTAGCCCCCCGGAAGGCGCCCAGACGGAAACGCTGGGCGTTGTTTTGCGCTCGTATAGCAACTCCGCCCCCACTCTCCGCACGCCACGCTGAAATGTCGCGACACCATGTGACCGTCAAGCACACGACGCAAAATAGGAATCCGTTTGGGCGCCGCACGACTCCACATTTAGTGGCGTTTACGGCCCGTGTGATGGCTATCAACATACCATCTTCCCCATTGGCTGCTACTCTGTCCAGTTGAGGGTCATTGTTACCCCTGCCCGCGCTCGACTCGCCCACACTTGGGGATACACTCCCCGATTCCCGTCGAACCACGACCGACGAAAGGCAACCCGCCATGACGACCACGCACAATCGACAACAGATCATCCGCGACCTCGAAGCCGAGCAAATGAAAACCGACCTGCCCCGGCTCGACGTGGGTGACACCGTCAACGTCCACGTCCGCATCATTGAAGGTGAGAAGGAGCGCGTCCAGGTCTACCAGGGTGTGCTCATCGCGCGTGGCGGCGGCGGGATCAACGAAACTATCACCGTTCGGCGCATCGTCGACGGCAAGGGCGTCGAGCGCGTCTTCCCGATCCACTCGCCTCGCGTCGCAAAATTTGAAGTGGTTCGCCATGGCGACGCCCGCCGCGCCAAGCTCTATTACCTGCGCGACCGCGTGGGCAAGTCACGCAGGCTGCGTGACCGCAGGCGCGGCCTCAAGCATGTGCAGCGCCCGACTGCAGCGAAAAAGGGCTGATGACGACCGCAGTACGGGAACACAGCGACACACCTGAATCGGCGTCGAGTGATCGCGCCCGCATTGCGCTTGCAACGTGTGTCACGCTGCCTGAGCCAGACCCGGACGAAGCGCCACTTTGTGCAGCGCTCACGCAAGCAGGATTCGAGCCTGTGCGAATTGCCTGGGATGGTCCTGAGGATGCAGCGCTGCGCCGCTGCGACTTGTGCGTTCTCCGCTCGACGTGGAACTATCCCCTGGCGCATAACGCCTTTCTGGATTGGCTGGCGCGAGCGGAGCAGCAGGCGAGCGTGCTCAATCCACCTGCGCTGGTGCGATGGAACATTCATAAGCGCTACCTCGCTGACCTTACGAGCGCAGGCGTGGCGGTCGCGCCAACGGTGTTTGTGGAGCGGGGCGCAAGTGTGAACGTGGAATCCATATACCGCGAAAAGAATTGGCGCGACGTCGTCGTCAAGCCCGCCATTTCCGCAGCGTCTTATTGCACGAGGCGTTTTTCGCGCAGCGAATATGACGAAGCGACCGTGTTTCTTGCTGGCGTCGCAAGTGAGCGCGACGCGATGGTGCAGCAGTACCTGCCCAGCGTCGAGCACGACGGTGAAAGATCGCTTGTCTGGATCGATGGCGAAATCACCCATGCGGTGCGCAAGGCGCCTCGCTTTGCCGATGACGAGGAATGCGTCGAAGAGCGCTCTGTAGACATCGCGCCCGATGAGCGTGCGCTCGCTGAACGCGTTATTCAGATTGCGATTGCTTTGCAGCCCGCAATGGCGCAGGCGCTCTACGCCCGCGTCGACATCATGCGCGACCTGTCGGGCGCTCCTGTGCTGTCTGAACTCGAGCTCATCGAACCTTCACTCTATTTCCCGCAGTCCCCAGCAGCGCTCGAGCGCTTCGTCGCTGCAATCGCTGCACGACTCCACGAAACGCGCCGCTGATTCTTCGCGCTTGGGCTGGTACAGTGCGTCAATGGCAACCGATATGACGTCCAAACGCTGGACTGCGACGTGCGCGTACTTGAACGACGTTTTTGGCGCTGCCGCCGCTGACACGCAGATTGGTTCGCTCATGCAGCGGGCTGTCGCTGCGGGATTGCCTGACATCGCTGTGGACGCAGCCGTTGGTCGCTCGCTTCAGTTCCTGTGCAGCATGACGGACGGTGGGCGGGGCGCTGATATCGCCATAGAAGTCGGCACACTTGCGGGGCACTCCGCCCTCTGGATTGCGCGCGGACTGGCGCCTGCGGGCAAACTCGTCACGATTGAAAAAGATCCTAAACACACTGCCTTTGCGCAGCGTGAGTTCGCTCGCGCTGAATTCACAGACCGCATCGACTTGCGCCAGGGCGCAGCCCTTGACGTCTTGCCCGAACTGGGGCGCGAGCTGGGCGACAATAGTGTTGACTTTGTTTTTCTGGACGCCATCAAGGTTGAATACAAGGCGTATCTTGGTTTTCTTTCGCCCATGCTCAAAGCTGGCGCACTTCTTGTCGCGGACAACGCTCTGGGTGGCGGCTCATGGTGGATCGACGACGCTGCAGGCACAAACGACTCGCGCGACGCGATGGATGCGTTCAACCGAGCTATCGCTCGTGACGAGCGTTTCGATTCTGTCTGCGTCCCCATCCGTCAAGGCTTGCTGATCGCGCGCCAGCGCTAAAACGCCAACGCTCGCTCCATATCACTTCGTATCCCACCAGCTCCTGCCTATTGCGCTGTCAACAACAAGTGGCGCCCGCAGGTCCATGGCGCCCTCCATGCGCTCTACGACGAGTGCACGGGTTGCTTCCGCGCGATCTTCAGGCGCTTCGAAGAGCAGCTCATCGTGGATCTGCAGGATCATGCGCACATCTGCAATGGCGGGCTCGTCGGCCATGCCACTTGCTCGCCGCCAGTGCGCCGCATAGGGGCTCAGATGCGCGTGCAGATCGAGCATGGCGAGTTTGATGAGATCCGCAGCAGAGCCCTGCACCACGGAGTTAATCGCGACGCGCTCAGCCATGGCCCGCTGGGCGGGATTGCGCGATTCGACGCCCGTGATCGGTCGGCGCCTGCCCAGAATTGTCTCGACATAGCCCAGGCGCTTAGCCTTATCAACACATTCCCGAAGGAAAGTGGTGATTCCCGTGAAACGGGCTTTGTAGGCGTCGATGATATCCGCGGCTTCGCTGTTGGTGACGCCCAGCCTACGGGACAGGCCGAAGGGCGTCACGCCGTAGATAATGCCAAAGTTGACCATCTTGGCGCCGCTGCGCTGTTCGCTGGTCACTGCTTCGGGCGCGACGCTGTGAATCTGGGCCGCGACTGCGCGGTGGATGTCTTCACCCGCTTCAAAGGCGCCAATAAGCGCTGGGTCGCGCGACAAGTGCGCGAGCATGCGCAGCTCAATCTGCGAATAGTCGGCGCCAACAAGCAGTTTGCCAGGGGGCGCTCGGAATGCCTTGCGTATCTCTCTGCCGATAGCTGTACGAATGGGAATATTCTGTAAATTAGGGTTGGATGAGGAAAGTCTGCCCGTCGCAGCCACCATCTGGTGAAATGACGCATGAATGCGTCCAGAATCGCAGTTGATGGCGTTCTTGAGCGCTACGAGATAGGTGCTGATGAGCTTGGCGAGCTGGCGATGCTCAACGACGAGCGCGGGCACAGTCGTGTCAACGCTGGGGTCCGCCGCCAAGGCTTCGAGGACTTCGACGTCGGTCGATGGTCCAGTCTTGTTGCGTTTACGTGGCTTGAGCCCGAGACCAGGCGCATCGGGATCGTCAGGCTTGTTGAATAATATACCCGCTAATTGCTTGGGCGAATCAGGATTGAACGGCCTCGGCGCAGCACCCACGATCTGGGCTTTGATGTCGTCGAGCTTCGCTTTCAATTGCACTGCCTGGCGATCGAGCTCGTCCGCATCGACCGCGACGCCATTCCATTCAAGCTCCGCAAGCACCTCGACAAGCGGTGTTTCAACGTCCGCGCACAGTGATTCCAGTTGCATTGCGCGAAGTTGAGGCGCCAGGAGGTTGCGCAATCGAAGCGCGATGTCCGCGTCTTCCGCTGCATAGGGCGCCGCCAGATCGAGAGGTGCCGTGTCAAATGTTCGCTGAGTCTTCCCTGCGCCCAGCAGCGCGCTGATGGGTGTGCATTGATGCTTCAGAAGCGCAAGCGCCAGATTGTCCAGGCTGTGCGATGGGCGCTCCGGATCGATAAGGACGCTTGCTATCAACGAATCGTGCGCGACGCCTCGTAGCGCAACGCCTGCCTTGCGAAGAACGAGCAGATCAAACTTCAGATTGTGACCACACTTGGGAATCGCATCGTCTTCAAGCGATGGCTTCAACATCGCCAGCGCTTCGTCCGGCGCAAGGTGCGAACCTGGCTCAGGCGAGCGCAGCGGCACATACGCAGCGGCGCCTTCCTCTATCGCGACCGAAATACCCACAAGGGCATCGGATAACGGCGAGAGACCCGTCGTCTCGGTGTCGATGGCGACCATGTCAGCGTCCGCCATCTGTTCGACAAGCGTCTTGAGCTCGCTTGCGGTGCGAATACAGCGGTAGTCACCTGCCTTTGTTGCTCTCGTCAGCGCGCCCGCTGGAGCCTGCGTGGATTGTGTGAAAAGCGATCCGGTGTCGCCGCTGGCTCCCAGATTGCGGTCGCCTGATTTGGCAAGCGCAATGGCTTCCTGGCCAAACCGCGTGAAGCCGAGTTCCTGAAAGATCGGAACAAGAGCGCCCATGTCAAACGTCGTCACGTCCGCAGCTTCCAGATCGAGTTGCACGGGCGCATCATGGCGAAGCGTGACAAGCGTTCTGCTCAGCGCCAGTGTCTCCCCGGCTGCGCGAAGACTCTCGCCTCGTTTTCCCTTGATTTCGGCTGCGTTCGCCAGCAGGTTGTCAAGGTTGTCATATTTTGCGAGCAGCTGCGCCGCGGTTTTCGGGCCAATACCCTCAACGCCGGGCACATTGTCAACGCTGTCGCCCATGAGGGCGAGCATGTCGATGATCTGTGCGGGCGCAACGCCCTTGTCGCGCTTGAGCGACTCCTCGGTGACCACGGCGCCCGACTGCACGTCGTCGAGCACAACTACGTCGCTTTCGAGCAGCTGCTGCAGGTCTTTATCCTTCGTAATGATATGAATATCAATATCCGGGCGCTCTCGCCGAGCCATATCAACGAGCGTGGCAATGGCGTCGTCCGCCTCGAATCCGGGCGCGCCGACGACGGGCGCGCCCATCGCTTCGAGCATCGCGACGCAGCGTTCGACCTGTGGGTGAAAATCCTCGGGCGCAGGTGGGCGGTTGGCTTTATATTCTGGATATATCTCTGAGCGAAATGTCTCTGTATCGTCCGAGACGTCGATTGTCACGACCAGATAATCGGGCTTGCGCTCGCGCAGCAATCGAAGGAACATGCCGACAAAGCCAAACGTGGCGTTCGTGGGTTCGCCTGTCGCGGGGCTCTTCATGGGGGAGCGAATCGCGTGATAGGCGCGATAAAATTGCGAATGGCCATCAAGAATATAGAGCGTCTTGCGCGTTTCGCCCTTCATGGAGGCAGCCATCGCGTCAACTGCTCCCGCTTGGGCGTACGGCCGCTGCGCACTTGTGCAGATCGCGCAGACGGCGCTCCATCGCGGGCGACATGGCGACGTCTCTTCGGTCCATCATTCGGGCAGCTGATTCAAGAAAACGATCAAGACGATGCACATGGGAGCCAGCGTCGGTCAGCCATGCGAAAGTCGGCGTGGCTTGCGGTGGGGGCGCACTGGCAGCGATCATGGCGCCAACGCCAATCGTCGTTCCCGTCATGATTCGCGTGCCAATCGCTGTCTTGGTGTGGTCGCCGATGATGCACCCCAGGAAGGTCATGCCTGTGCGCCGCTTGCTTGGCGTGTCGGGGCCGACGGGTGATGCGATCGTGCCATATGTATTGAGCAGGTTCGAGTTGATGGTGGATGCGCCAAGATTGACCCACTCGCCAAGCCAGGCGTCGCCAAGATGCCCGTCATGGGCTTTATTTGAAAAGCTCTGGATGATCGTGCCGCCAACTTCTCCTGCTACTTTGCACATAGGGCCAATCGCTGTGTTTGGCTTGATGAGTGTGCGTTCCAGCGCGTGCGACGCTGCGCCTATATATGCGGGGCCGTGAATGACCACCCCTGGCCGAACTATCGCGCCGCGGTCGAGCACGATGGCGCCTTTTGAAGCGTCCAGTACGACTATGGGTGAAACGTGCGCTTCAGGATCCACAATCACAGCGAAGTCGCCCAGCACATGAACACCATGTGGCGGCGCGCGCAAGCACTGCGCTTTGCGCGAAACGACAAGCGCAGCCAGATCGTGCGCGATCGCAGCGTCTCGATGGCGAATGACATCCCACGCGTTGCGCAGCACGAGCGCGCCTGAACAGCCCTTCATCTTCACGCTCTTGGGCGCGTTGAGCGAATCGATAAACGCTGCTGCATCCTGCGCACCAAGTCGAACCGCCAGCGCCATCTCTTCACCCGCTCGTCCCGCACATGTCTGATGTGACTTGTTGTCTACAACGCCTTCGCCAGTTTCAAGGTGCAGCACCTCGTCTGGCAGCATGACCAGGGCGCCATTGATGAAGAGAAATTCCTCACCCGGGGGCAGGGTGTTGATGTGCATGTCGCTGGGCTCGCGCTCACGCAGAATGGGCGCAATTTCGTCAGTGGCGAAAAGCGCTGCAGCCCGCATTCCCAATGCGTGTTCGATCCGTTCACGCGTTGTCAGGGCGCCGGTGCGAACATCAAAAACAGCGCGCGTATCGCACATGGGCGACAGCGCCGCAGACCCCGTGTCGAATAGAACAAGCCTCGCAGCAGGCGTTGGCATCTTGCGAGTGTAGCCAAGGTCTGTTGCGAGGCTATTTGCGTGTGTTCATCGCTGGGTTCACCGCTGGTTGTACGTATGATCCGCGAGTTTCTTAAGATTCTCAGCCGCCACGTCGTACGCGCCCGCTGCAGTGACGGCGTGAATGGCTTGCGAAGCCGCCTGGTCGTCTCCAAGCAGGTACGAGACCGATGCGAGCAGGAGCCATGCATCCGCTACATGATCGCCATGCGCCGATTCCGCCTCGTCGCGGGAGCGATACATGAGCGACTCGAGGCGCTCTCGCAGCGCCCGGCTCACGGGGACTCGCCTGACGCCTTCAGGGTCGATTCGCAACGCTCTGCGGAACGCCCACGCTGCGGTGCTGGTGTCCCCCCGCAGCGCAGCGGCGAGCGCGTAGCCGACTTTTGGTCCTGCTGCATCCGGATATGCCTGCGCCTGGCGCGTAAACGCGGATTGGGCGCCAGCGTAATCGCCCGTGTCGAAATAACTCCAGGCGTCGCCCGTCGTATTGGGCTGGGAGCGAGCGTAGGTGTTGTTGTGCTCAGACTTGTCAATGATGACGACAGACGGGCTCGAGTACGAACGGCGATAGGGTTCACGATGAGTGACGTACGTGTCATTGCTATAGGCATCGTCGTCGTGATCATAGGTGTAGGCGTGATTATAGCCGTAGCCATAGTCATGGCTTGATCTGTAGCCATAGTCATATCCATAGTTGCTGTAGCCGTTGTACCCATATGGTGTATATCCATAGGATGAATATCCATATGGATATCCGTAACTATAGCCATACCCATACGTTATGCCGCGGTGATGACCGTGACCATGCGAATCATGGCGTCTATGGGATGAATGGCCGAGGCCGAAATGCACGCTGTCGCCAAGGTGCAGACCCAGACTGACGTGCGTGCCGCCATGATGAGAGTCGCCATGGTGTCTATTGACGTGATGCCTCGGCGCATCATGATGGATCGCTCTGGCGTGCTCTGCGTTTCGATGGGCGCCCTTGGCTGCTCTATGGTTGCCTTTGCCATTGTGGTGGCTATTGCCGCGATGACCATTCGAGCGCTTGTTGACGCCCTTGAAGTCGCGCTGTCTCGCAATTTTTCTACCCGCTTTGCCATGCCCGCTTGTTCTTGGCGCCGATGCGACAGCGACCGATGTCAATGTCGCCATCGACGCTGACGCTACGTCTGACAGGGCAAATGAAGCAAATGCTAGTGCTGAAAGGCTGATAAAGACAGGTTTTCGATTTTGCATGATTGGGGCTCCTGCGTTGCATGCGCGCCCGGCACGCGCCTGTGATCTGCTGGTCAGAGACGTGTTCGCTGTTCCAGCCAATGGCGTCGTTCCGCTACGCAATTCTACCATTCCAAACCGCTCAGGAGGCGCCTTTGTTCCACGCCAGGAGGTGCGTCGCTGGCCGCCTGGCGAAATGCCGAGCGGGAGAAGGCATTCCGCATCTGCGGTTCTGTCCACTTATACGCACATTGAAAAATATCTCTTGCTTTTCCTTCCGGATGTGCGACAATTGGCCAAGTCATGGTTGTGTGCGCAATTGGCGCTGGAGAAAGGACGACGAGAGTGCAAGGGAACCTGGACAATGAGGAAGAGAATATTGAGCGGGCAGACGGCGTCGACACCAGCGATATGAGCATGGACGGTGCAGGCGAACTTGACCCACTTGTTGAACAGCTTTATGTGCATCTTCACGGATTGGCCCGATCACTGTTTCGCGATGAGAGAAACGGCCACACATTGCAGACAACAGCCCTCGTCCATGAAGCCTACCTGCGACTGGCCCAGGCCAAGGGACGCGAGCAGACGCCTCGTGAGCAATTCTTAGCCATCGCTGCGACAGTGATTCGTAGAGTGCTTATTGACCACGCTCGAAGTGAGCGCGCCCGCAAGCGCGGCGGACAATTGCGGCACGTTCAACTTAATATAGAACAACTGTACATTGGAAGAGACACACTCGATCTGCTCGCTCTTGACGAAGCGCTCGAAGCGCTTGGCGACCAGAGCGAGCGATGCGCGAAGATTGTCGAGATGCGCTTCTTCGGCAGCATGACTGAACAGGAGATCGCCGATATCACAGGTCTGTCGCGAGCGACAGTGGCGCGCGACTGGCGATGGTCGCGCGCGTGGCTGATGCGGCGGCTCTCGCCTGGTTCGGCTTCGAGCGCGATATGACTGACGCATTTGCATTGGACACGCCGCAGGAGCAGCCGGATCGATTTTCGCAAATCGTGGCGCTCTGTGAAGCGATCGCGCTGCTCGAAGGCGAGCAGCGCCGTGAGGCGATTCTGGCGCTGGAGCAAGATCATCCTGACCTTGCTGGTGACGTTGAGTCGCTTCTTGCGTTTGACGATCGCTCCTCGCCGCTCGATATGAGCACCCCTGACCCGTCTCATAGCCCCGCGAGCATCTGGCGTCTGGAAGCCGAGCAGTTAACGGATGCGCCTGCGAATCTTCCGAAGCGCATCGGCGCCTTTCGAATCATCCGCAAGATCAGCGAAGGTGGCTCAGGCGTGGTGTTTCAGGCGGAGCAGGATTCACCGAGACGCCCGGCCGCTGTCAAGACGTTGTCGACTGCCGCGATGACGCGAGAGGCCATCTCGCGGTTCCGCCGAGAAGCCCAGAGTCTCGCCCTTTTGCGCCATCCAAACGTTGTGCAGGTCTACGAAGCGGGCGTCGCAGTCACGGAGACCGGCAGGACGCCGTTCATTGCGATGGAGCTGGTCGCGGGTGGGTAAATCGACGCATTTGCAAAAGAGCGAGATCTTGACTGTAAATCCATCGCGGGCCTGCTCATGCAGATATGCGACGGGCTGACGCATGCCCACCAACGCGGCGTGATCCACCGTGATGTTAAACCCGGCAACGTGCTCGTTGAAATTCAGGACAACGGCGATCCGCAGGTCAAAGTGCTCGACTTTGGCCTTGCGCGCTTGACATCGAGCGACACCACCTGCCAGAGCGTCATTACCGAGCAGGGAAGACTCCTGGGCACAATTGGATACATGAGCCCGGAACAAATCGCGGGCAACATCAACGCGATCGATATACGCACCGATATTTATGGCGTGGGCGCCATCGGTTACACGTTGCTCGCAGGCGCTCCACCTATTGATGTGGGCACGGGATCCATGTATGCAAGGCTGCACGCTGCGATGGAGAATTCGCCTCGCCCCCTCTCGCATGCTGCGCCAGTGGTCGCTCCGGACCTCGCTGCGATCATCGACAAGTCAATTGCGCGCAAGAAAGACGATCGTTATGAAAGCACCAGGGCGATGTGCATGGATCTTGCGCGCTTTCAAGCGGATGAACCGGTGCTCGCGCGGCGCATAGGAAAAACGGAGCGACTCTGGCGATTCGCAAAACGACGCAAACGTGCTGCAACAGCGATTATCGTCATCGTTTTGGCGCTTGTCACAGCGTTCGCGGGGCTCGCCTTTGGGCTGGTGCGGGCCCGTGACGCCGCCAGGCAGTCCACGATGCGCTTTGATCAGGCGTCAGCGACAGCCGAGTTTCTTGTCGACCAAGTGTTTGAACAACTACAGTCGCTGGCTGGCTCCAACAAGGTGCGGCGCATTGCGCTTGAGCGCATTGTGCCACAACTTCGTGATCTGTTAGAAGAGAAATCGAACAATAAGACGCTGTGGTCGCGTTATGGCGCAGCCTTGGAGCTACTCTCTGACCTTGAATATGAAGAACGGCGCTTTGCCAAGTCCCTTGACCTGCGACGACAGTCACTCCCTGCGCGGATCAAGGCCTTTACACTCGATACATCCGACGCTGACGCTCTCGCGGATGTGTCAATCATCATCGTCAAGATTGGCGACGTGGTGCACGCGAACGGGGATGCCAACGAATTCCTCAATCTGTACCGGGTTGCGTATGTCGTCGATCTGGGACTTTCGCTGGCGCACCCTGACAATCGTCGATTTCTTGACAATTTAAGTTGGAGTTATGATCGACTTGCGAAGGTTCTGATTGACCGCGGGCGCTATAGGGAAGCGAGGCCGTTCCTGCTTGCGCGTCTGGATCTCGCTGGTCGGCTCTCGCGCCTCGCGCCCGATGACGCGCAGACTCATATCACGACAGCGTTCACTTCTCTTATGATGTATGATGTTTTATCCCGGACAGGCGCGCCTCGGCTGGCCCATCAATCCGCGTGGCGAGCTGTTGCAGGTGTGGATGAAGCCTTGAGAACGAGTCCGGACAATCGCGACTATCGAGCCGCCAGCATCGAGGCGCGCATTGACGTCGCCACGGCGCTTTGCGCCGTGCTCAGGTACGGCGTCACTTTGACCGTCGAAGAACAGAATCACCTTGACCAGGCGTTGCGCGAATCACTGAATCTCAGCCGGGCTCTTCTTTCGGATGATCCTACAAGCTGGGTTGCAATTGCCCGTCGCGCGAGCGCGCTGAACGCCAGTTCGCTGTACGCACAAGTGACAGGCGATACGGAAACAGCGCTCATGCGCGCCGAGGATGAATTGCGGGTCATCGACGCTGCGCTGCAAGAGAATGCGGTGCTGGGTGAAGTGCAGTTTCAATACCTCGCCAGCTGCCTGTTGTCGATTGCCACCATATCCTACGATCTTGGACGTGTGTCTTACGCAGAGTCCATTCGACAACGATTGATCGATCTTTGTGATGCGCATCTGGCGCGCTACGACGCTGTCGGTCAGCAGGCGCGATCGACCATTGCGTCGGCTTTGCTCCTTTCACCCCAGGCCTCAGATGCGGAAATGCGCCGCGGTCTGGATGCCTTGGCGGACGTCAGCGATGCAGCCGTGGACGCTGTAGGCCTGCATTCGTTGCGAGCATCGCTTCTTGAACGACTTGGTCGCTACGCGGAGGCGACGGCGGAACTCCGTCACACGAGAGATGATTTGCGTGAGAATTCCTGGGTGGAGCGCATGGTCATCGACGATTTCAATCGGCGCATCGTCTCCGCCAAAGCCGAGACTGCCGTTGCTCCGCCCATTCCGCCCGTGCACAGCGTGAATCCGCCATTCCATTAGCAGACGCTCGACGCGCCAGCGCCGCGATCGGTGGATACTCCGGCGAGCTGTCCCACCCAACGCGCTGGGCGTTGTCAGACGCTGTCGGCAGGGCGCCAGATCATGACGGTGTCTGCTTTGCGAGGGGCCTTGAGAACGGGATGGATCCACGCTTCGTCTGGGATGAAGTCGCGTTCGACGGGTGTAAAGCCGCACGTTTGGAAGAACGCGGGGACATCTGTCGCAAGAAAGAGCGTCGCGACGCCGAGCGCCCGCGCATCATCCTGAAGGTAGCGAACGATCGCGCCGCCGACGCCAGCGCGCGTTGTGTTCGGATCCATCGCGACGGAGCACACTTCCGCGAGCCCGCCATTGGTCAGGCGCAAAGCGCCACAACCGATGAGCGAATCTTGCGCACAGGTGGCGACAACAAAGTTGCGCAGTGAGAAGGCGACTTCGTCTGGTTCACGCTGCATGGTTCTACCCTGATCAGCCCAGAAGTTGATGAGATTGCACAGGGCGCTCACTTCCGCAAGACGCGCAGGGCGCAGGCGCACGCCAGCTGACGCGCGCTGACAATCGCGATGTTGTGCAGCGGCGCGCCGGGTCTCTTCGAGGCGAATCCGGGCTGATTCGATTGCTTCTTGGACGCGCGTGGGCGCTGTGCCGCCAAGGGCGCGCCGGCGCGCCAGCGCTGTGGGGAGTGTGCGCTGCGCAAGATCGTCAGCGGTGAAGCGCGTGTCGATGGCTTGGTGGTCGTCAAGTGAGAGGTCAGCGATGGAACAGTTTCGATCGCTCGCCAAGGTGACAATTTCACCGACAATCGCGTGGGCTTCGCGGAAGGGAACGCCTCGCGACGCGAGGGCGTCAGCGAGCTCGGTCGCGAGGAGGGCGGGATCACCCGCTGCGTCTGCACAGCGATCCTTGTTTATTGAAAGTGTGGAAACAACGCCAGTTGCGGCGCGGAGGCACAGGGAGAGTGTGTCCAGCGCATTGAACAGGGCTGATTTGTCTTCTTGCAGATCTTTGTTGTAGGAGCTTGGCAGCCCCTTGAGCGTCGCAAGAAATCCCGCGCACACGCCGATCAGACGGCCTGACTTGGCGCGGATGAGCTCGAGCGCGTCGGGATTCTTCTTCTGCGGCATAAGCGATGAGCCGCTCGCGTACGCGTCCGCGAGTGTGACGAAGCCAAACTCCGTACTAGCATAGAGAATGATATCTTCTGCGAGATGCGAGAGGTTTATCGCAGCGATGGCGCACGCAGCGATTGGCTCAGCGACAAAATCGCGTGACGCTGCTGCGTCGAGGCTGTTTCGTGTTGCGCTCGCGAAACCAAGATTGCGGGCGATCTGTTCACGATCGACATTGACTGTTGTCCCAGCGAGCGCGCCGCTGCCAAGAGGGCACGTGTCGGCGCGACGGCGCGCATCTTGCATGCGGTCTGCGTCGCGCTCGAGCGCTTCGACGTGGGAAAGCGCCCAGTGCGCGAACAAAACGGGCTGGGCGCGCTGCAGATGCGTGTAGCCTGGAATGGGCGTCTCTTTTACGCTGTGGGCAAGATCGAGCAGCGCACGCTGCAACGCTCCTATTTCATTGTGCAATTCATGGAGTGAAGCACGCAAGAACAGGCGAAGGTCTGTCGCGACCTGATCGTTTCTGCTTCTGCCAAGGTGCAGTTTCTTGCCAAGATCGCCAAGACGCTTTACGAGACGATCCTCGACCCACGTGTGCACATCTTCAGCGCCCGATTCAATAGGAGAATCAGGCGTCGCAGCTGCTTCTTCACACAGATCCGCAAGCGCGCTGCACAAGTCTTCACATTCACGCTGCGAAAGCGCCCCCGCAGTCGACAGCGCCCTTGCCCATGCGATGGACGCAGCGATGTCGTGCTCGACCAGACGCCAGTCCACTGCGAGCGAGTCGTTGATCTCGCGGAAGACAGCGTCCGGCGCCTCTTTGAATCGGCCACCCCAGAGCGCCATTACACACGCTCCTTGCTGCGGCGCAGCGCTTCGACGCGCTGCGGCAGGCTGTGCAGTCGGATGAAACCTTATGCATGTTTCTGGTCGTAAATATCGTCGTTTTCAAACGTCGCAAGGGCTGCGTCGTGCACACTGAAGGAAGATGTCGCTGCGACCGCGCTGGCGACGCCTTTGTGCAGGCGCACGGTCACTTCACCTGTGAGTCGATGGGCGAGATTTTCAGCGAAAGCAGAAAGCGCTTCGCGAAGGGGCGTGAACCACTTGCCGTCGTAGACGAGCTCTGCGAAGCGCAAGGCGCAGCGCTGTTTTTCGTGCAAAGCGTCGCGATCGAGCGTGAGGCGCTCCAGCGCGCCCAGCGCCTCGACCAGCGCTGTGCATCCCGGCGCTTCGTAACAGCCCCTGCTCTTCATGCCCACGAGTCTGCTCTCAACGAGATCGACGCGCCCGACGCTGTGCTCGCCAGCGACTGTGTTGAGGCGCTCGACAAGCGCGACTGGCGAGAGCGCTTCGCCGTCAAGTGATGTGGGTCTGCCCGCTGTGAAGCCGATGCGGACAGTCGCGGGCTGCACAGGCGCTTCGTCGACGTTGCGCGTGCGCATCCAGACATCATCAGGCGGGATGTTTGCGGGAGATTCGACGCCGCCGCCTTCATGGGAAATATGCAGCAGGCTGGCGTCTCTGCTGTAGGTCTTGGTCGTCGCGGCGCTGGTGGTGATGTTGTGTTTGCGGAGGTATGCGACAAGATCGCTGCGCGAGCGCATGGACCACAATCGCCAGGGCGCAAGCACACGCAGGTCCGGCGCGAGGGCAGCGAAAGCTGACTCAAAGCGCACCTGGTCGTTGCCTTTTCCCGTACAGCCATGGGCAAGCGCGTCTGCGCCCATATCACGGGCGACCTGCACCTGCGCCTTTGCAAGGAGCGGCCTGGCGATCGCAGTGCCAAGGAGATACTTGCTTTCGTAGATTGGTCCTGCAAGAAGCGCAGGGAATGCGAAACAATCGAGCAGATCTTCACGTAGATCAATCACGACGCAGTCGCATGCGCCGCTTGCGCGGGCGCGATCCTCGACGCCTGCGAGTTCTTCTTCACCTTGGCCAACGTCGCCGACAAACGCAACGACATCACAGGCGTAGGTTTCACGCAAGTAGGGGATGGCTGCGGATGTGTCGAGCCCGCCCGAATAGGCGAGAACAATCCGGCGGATTGACGATTCAAGTACGGGCATGGTGGCGAAGCTCCACGATGGTTGGATCTGAGTCTGTGGCGCGGTGACGCGGTTCCTGTTTGCTCGAGAGAAGGCGCAACAGCAGCGCGTTTTGCGTGTGCATGCGATTCTCGGCTTGGTCGTAGACGACGGAGACAGGTGAATCGATGACGGCTGCTGCGACCTCTTCACCGCGATGGGCGGGCAGGCAGTGCATGAAGACCGCGCCGGGCGCAGCTTGCGCCATAATGGCTGGGGTCACTTGGTGCTTTCGGAACGCGTCGCGGCGCTGCTGGGCCTGCGCATCCTGGCCCATGGATGTCCAGACGTCGGTGTACACCGCCCGGGCGCCCGGCAGCGCGCTGGCGATGTCGTGCGTGACGGCACAGGCGCCGCCACGACCGCTCGCAAGGGCAGCTGCGTCGCGAACGACCTGGGCGGCGGGCTCGAACCCTGGGGGGCACACGACTGTGAGGCGAACGCCAAGCAGCCCTGCGCCAAGCAGGAGCGAATGGCAGACGTTGTTCCCATCACCTATATAAACAATGGGTAAGCCGCGAAGATCGCCAAAGCGCTCAGCGAGCGTGAAGTAGTCGGCCAGCGCCTGGCATGGATGGCGCGCGTTTGACAAGGCGTTGATGACCGGCACGCGAGCGCTGGCTGCAAGCGCGTTGATGGTTTCGTGGGCGTAAGTGCGCGCGACAATGGCGTCTGCCCATCGGTCAAGGTTTCGTGCGTAATCTTCGACGCATTCGCGCTGACCGATACGCTCGTTCGTGTGGTCGAGAAAGACAGCGGCTGCGCCAAGACGGGCGGCGCCAATCTCGAAGCTGACGCGCGTGCGAAGTGAGGGCTTCTCGAAGAGGAGCACGATCGCCTTTGCTTTGAGCGTCTGGGTGAAGGCGGCTGGATCGCGTTTGAGCTCGCGGGCAAGGTCGAAAATGGTGCGCAGATCACCAGGGTTCAGATCGAGCAGTGAGCGGAAATGTTGGGCAACATGACGCGAGTCCTTTGGAACGGCGGATGGTGAGGTTTTGGGCGCGCTCATTGCGCGGTCTCCGTAATTGTCACAGGGTTGCTTGTGGTGTTTGCGACGATGCGCGTGCAGGGGATTGATTCGTGTTCCTCCTCGCACAACGCTGCGAAATGTCGCCAGGATGCGATGCGGACGGCGCAGAACGCGAGCTTGGCGCAGCGCACAGCGGCTCGCGCCTTGGGCGCCATGCCTTTGGCAATGACACCTGAAGCAACTGACCGTTCGAGTGATTCGGCGTCGAGCAACGGGATGGTCGCGCCTGCTGCGTCGAGCACGCCGGGGGTCGACGTGAGCACAAGGAGCTCGCGTGCGCGGATTGTCGCCGCCAGAGCTGACGCGACATCGTCAGCGTTGATGTTGAACACGTCACCCGCGTCGTCAACGCCAATCGACGACACAACAGGCGTGACGCCTGCGCTACACAGCGCGTCAATCGCCTGCGCCTGTCCGGGCGCTGCGGTCGCGACACAGCCAAGTTTGCCTGCCAGCGCAGCGTCTGCGATGGGTTCGACACGGACGGTTGCTGCGTCGGTGGAGCGCATGCCCAGCACGCGGGCGCCTGCGCGCTGCAAGCGCTGCGCGACGATCGTGCTCGCAACACCCGCGAGCGACGCGACAACTTCGCTGATCTGGTCAGAGGGTGTGACGCGCAAGCCGTCGATGTAGGATGTCGCGCAGCCACGGTCGCGCAGGCGGGCGTCGACAATCGGCCCGCCGCCATGCACGATGGCGACGCCCGTTTGGTCGTTTACGCATTGCTTCGCGACTGCGCTCCAGAACGAATCGGCGTTGGCGTCGTCGTCGCAAATCGCGGCGCCGCCAATCTTGATGACGAGCGGGCCGGTCACGCGCTGGCGCCTTGGATTTTGCGCGTCGCGCGAAGACCTGTCGTTTCGTCGAGGCCAAAACGGATGTTCATGCACTGGACAGCCTGTCCCGCTGCGCCTTTGCGCAGGTTGTCAATGGCAGCAGCGACGCAGACGACGCCCCGCTCGTCCACAGCGCAGCCAATGTCGCAGACATCGAGATTGCGAACCGCTGCGACACTTGGCATGACGCTTTGCGGCAGCAGACGGACGCATGGCTTATCGGCGTAGGCGTTGAGAAATATTTCAGAAAGATCATTGGGTTTGACATCGACGACTCGTTGGGCGTGGGCTGTCGCGAGAAGGCCCCGGTCAAAGGGCGCGAGGTGGGGGGTGAAGGCGATGGATGCGCCGATGGCCTGTTCTATCTCAGGCGCGTGGCGATGGGTGAGCGGCGTGTAGGGATGCAGACTGACCTCGCAGAAATGCGTGGTTGGTGTGGGTGTTCGCCCGGCGCCGCTGACGCCGCTGATCGCGCAGACGCTGATGCGAGATTTGTCGAGCGCCCCGGCTCGGACAAGCGGCGCAAGCGCGAGAATCGTCGCGGTCGCGTAGCAGCCTGCGCAGGCGATGAGGTCGGCTGTCGCAAGCTCGCTGCGCGTCAGTTCGGGCAAACCGTAGACGGCGCGGGCGAGCATCGCCTTGTCGCGATCGAAGCCATATGCAGCGTTGTGGGCGGCTGTGTCGCGCAGGCGATAGGCGCCTGAGAGATCGACAACGACGATGTTTTCACGCAGCAGCGCAGGAGCAAGCGCGCTGCTCGCTTCGTGGGGCGCAGCGAGAAAGACAACGTTTGCGTCGGTTTCACGAACAGCGCTCATGGAGCACGGTTTGATTGGTTCGTCAACGACGCTGCGAAGGTGGGGATGGGCGTCCGCGGCGCTGCGCGAGACATCGGCGTCGTTGCGGTGCGCAGGAGACGAGAACAGCCCCGCAATCGTGACGGAGGGATGACGCGCGAGGATCTCGATAAGTTCCCCGCCTGTGTAGCCCGTCGCG
>Ga0114931_10000739_pt1 | contig 40657 bp, 36 predicted proteins | sample 2SBtaG_FD_89579 | JGI IMG/M metagenome (GOLD analysis project Ga0114931, IMG submission 89579) | Deep subsurface microbial communities from Kolumbo volcano to uncover new lineages of life (NeLLi) - 2SBTROV14_V59a metaG | ecosystem: Environmental > Aquatic > Marine > Volcanic | place: Kolumbo... | reverse complement strand
GGGCACCGGCGGCAGCGCCGGTTCGGGCACCGGCGGCAGCGGCGGTTCGGGCACCGGCGGCAGCGGCGGCTCGGGCACCGGCGGTGCGGGCGGCTCGGGCACCGGCGGCAGCGGCGGCTCGGGCACCGGCGGCAGCGGCGGCTCCATTCAGGACGCCGGAAACGGCTGACGCACCCCCGCGATCGACCACCTCTGCGTCGCGTCGGCTACAGCGCGAAAGGGGCGGCTGCTACTGACGCCAGAAGAACTTCCAGGGGTTGTGCTTCAGATCCCGGAGCATCTCCTGCAGGTCGTCATAGATCGATTCGTCCATCACGAGCGCCCCGACCGTCCCCTTGCCGCGCTTGATGTGCGCCACGATCGACTGCGCGTCCGCCGCGGCCAGCTTGGCCCGTCCCGTCGTCGCGCTGATATCGCCGGTGATCTTCTTGTACTTGGAGAGCTGGTCGTTGCTCGCCAGCGCGCCCGTCAGCTTCTTCGCGTCGCCCATCACCTGTCGACCGTCGGTCATCAGCGGACCGAGGTTCTTGTTCACGGTGTGGGTCGTGTGCTCGACGTTGTTCATGATCCGCGTGATCTGCGGTCCGTCCACGTAGCGCTTGCGCGCGGATTTCAGCGTGTCGTCGGCGTCGACCGTGATGTTGTCGACATTGTCGACGATCTTGTCGAGCTTCTTGTCGTTGTGCTTGAAAAAGTCGCCCGTGCCCTTGAGCGTGTCGTGCAGCCCGTCGAAGGTCTCGCTGATCTCCTTCTGGTGGGCGGTGATGCCCTTGTAGGCCTTGTGCAATAGCTCGTAGCTTTCGGCGAGCAGCAGGTCGAGCCGCGGCGGGCTCACGCCCATCACGTGCGCGCCGTCCTTGATCAGCGGCTGGTCGCTGGAACCGGGCTCGACCGCCAGGAACATCTCGCCGAGCACGCCCTGGCTGGTGACGTACCAGCGCGAGTTCTCGTGGATGGCGTCCTGGTAGCGCTTCTGGACCTTCGCCACGACGCGGATCGGAGGTACGGATTCGTGCGTCTTCGGGTCCAGCTTGTCGCCGCGGAATTGCATCTCCGAGACGCGGCCGACCTTGACGCCCGCAATCCGCACCGGCGCCCCCGACTGCAGTCCGCCCGGGTTCTCGAAGTCCACGTACACCGTGTAGGTCGGCTCGAAGCTGAGCCCGCCCATGATCACGATGAATCCCCCCAGCAGTACCAGGGCGATGAGGATCAGAGCACCCACCTTCACCTCGATTGAACGTTGGCTCATGGGCTCTTCTCGCTCTCCCTGTCAGTTGTCCATCGGGCCATCGGCCCGGCCGTTGATGAACTGCTGGATGACGCCGTCCTCCGATGCACGGAAGTCCCCGGGAAGGCCCAGGAGCTTCACATGTCCCTTGTACAGCATGACAATCCGGTCCGCGATCGTGAAGATGGAGACCAGATCGTGGGACACCACGATGCTGGTGACACCGAGCGTGTCGCTGAGCTCGCGGATCAGCCGGTCGACGCGACGCGCGCTCACCGGGTCGAGGCTGGTCGTCGGCTCGTCGAACAGCACGTAGCGCGGGTCGAGCGTGAGTGCGCGCGCGATGGCGACCCGCTTGCGCATGCCGTCGCCGAGTTCGGCCGGAAAGCGATCGGCAAAGTCCTGCATGTGGACGTGACCGAGCAGTCGGCGCGCCTCGGCGAGGGCCTCCTTCACGTTCATGCCCTTGTGCTTGCGCAGCGGCAGCGCGACGTTCTCGGCGCAATTCATCGAGTCGAACAGCGTCGAGTGCTGGAACACCATCGCGCATTTCTTCCGGACCGCGTACATCTGCTGCTCGGAGAAACGGCTGACTTCTTCGCCGTCGAGCCAGATCTCGCCCTCGTCGGGGTAGAGCAGGCCGATCAGGTGCTTGATGAGCACGCTCTTGCCGACGCCCGAGGCGCCGATGATGAAGAACACCTCGCCGTCCTGCACGTCGAAGCTCACTCCGCGCAGCACGTGCTTGGTGCCGAAGGACTTCTGGACGTTGCGGAAGGAGATCATCTCGGGTGCGCGGTTCCCGACGTTATACCGTGGCTCGCAGCCGGACCTTTCATAGGGTGGGGGATGCCCCCACCCGTCGGGGCGCCAGCACCGGACGGAAGCGTCAGGTGCCGTACGACGCGGCGCGTCATGCAGGGAGGCGTGCGGACAAATGCGGCTGATGAGGGCGACGGCAAGGGCGCGTCGCGCTCGGGTCAAGGTTTCCGGTCGCGGTCTCCGGTCACGCTCGCGCGTGGCGACAGTTCCGTGGACATACCCGGTGATGTGGGGGCGGAGTGTCGGCGCGCGTGGTTGACGGCACGGTCGCGGCGCCGGGCAACGATGTCCTGGCGCGTGGGGGGCCCGGCCGGGCGCGGAGCGGCCGGGTTTGGGGCCCCGGTGGCGCGCGCAGCCGCGAAGCGGCGAGCACGGCGCCATGTGGAAGCGCCGCGCAGCCCGGGGGGCAGCCGAAAGCCCTACAGCGGCCCTTCCGGTTCGCCGTGGACGAACTGGCGGACGTACGGATCGGTGCAGGCCTGGGCTTCTCTGGTGGTGCCGTCGAAGATCAGGCGGCCGCGGTACATCATGCCAACGCGATCGGTGACGGTGAGCAGGCGATCGAGATCGCTGGAGACCATGAGCACGGTGGCGCCGCCGGCTTGCTGCTCCGCGCGGAGGAGATCGAAGATCTTCTGGCTGGTGACGGGATCGAGGCCGGCTGCGGGCTCGTCGTACAGTACGATCGGCGCCTGGGCGACGGTGGCGCGGGCGACGCCCACGCGCTTCTTCTGTCCGCCGGACAACCCCGATGGCAGGCGTTGTTCGAAGCCGGCCATCGAGACCACGCGCAGTCGCTCGGAGATGCGCTCGCGGATCTCGTCCTCCGGCAGATCGAACAGCCGCCGGAGTGGGAACGCGATGTTGTCGGCCACGGTCATGAAGTCGAACAGCGCGTTGTTCTGGAACAGCATGCCGATACGTTTGCGGAACTCCTGCAGCTCGAGGTCCGTCATCGACAGGATGTTCTGCCCGTCGATGAGCACGCGACCGGTGTCGGGGCGGATCAGGCCGGTGGCGATCTTGAGCAGTACGCTCTTGCCCGAGGCGCCCGGTCCGATCAGCCCGTAGAGGCAGCCGGCTGGCACTTCCAGGTCGATGCCGCGCAGGACCGGGCGGTCGAACGACTTGGTGACGCCCTCGAGCCGGATCAAGTCGCGTCCCGCTGGGAACCTTCTGTTTGCGCCTCGGCCAGCGCCAACGAGGTGCGCCGCCCACGTCCCCACACGAAGACGAGCAGCCCCAGGAGCAGCACGTTCATGAGCACCGCGCCGCCGACGATCAACCTGAGCGGCAGCATCGAGGACCGGGTGACCGTGATTGGACCAAAGCGCGACAGCTCGCGCTCCGGCGGACGGCTCGCTGCGGCCGACTGGGTTTCGACCACCGAGACGTGGTCGGCGTCGAGGCCCGGCACCGCGCCGGCCACTAGACGCTGGACCTGCTGCACGGCGATCGGTGGCGTGGCGCCGCTGTGCCGGATCAACACCGACGCGGTCGGCGTGGGTTGCTTGCCCTCGTCGAAGAATGCGGTTTTCTCGGGAACAGCGAGGTGCACGCGAGCGGAAAGCACACCGTCGACCGCGAGCAGCGAGCGCTCGAGATCGCCGGCGGTGCCGACGATCAGCTTGGCGTGCTCGGCGGTGCGGCTTGGCACGATCGAGCCCTTGCCGAGCGCGTCGAGCACCCCGGGCGTGTTGGGGGGCGGCAGCCCTTCCCGCGTGAGCACGGCTACTGCTGCCGGCGCGTCGTCACGGGCCACGGTGACGCGCCAGTGCCCCTCCGAGGTCGGGTCCTGTTCCTTCTGCGCGGCGACGCCGCTTTTCTCGAGCGCGACCATCACGCGGTTGGAGTCCGCGTCGTCCAGGGCGGTCGCGACCGGGATCGAACAACCCGTGACGAACGCCAGCGCGGTCAGCACCAGGCACAGCGCCGCGCGATGCGACCGCCTCGCTCCGAGCTCCCGTCCCATGGGCTCCCCTCCCGCCAGCGCTACTGCGCGGCGAACGTGGTGCGTGTTACGTCGAGTTTCGGGTTGCTCGGGAAGTGCAGCCCCCGCACGCTCGAGGCCACGCAACCGGAGACCCTGCGATCGCGGGGCTTGGTGTACACCGAGACACCGACGGCGTGGCCGTTCTGCACAGCGGCGCAGATGCTGACGCTCATGGTGCTGGGAACGCCGCAGTGCGAGAAGTAGCTGCCGCGGTTCAGGACCGCACCGTACTGCCCCGCGGTGATGTCGGCCGGCCCCTTCTTGCCGCCGATGTTCATCTCCTCGTTGTAGGCGGCCAACGCGGCCTCGCAGCTGGTGCCGCCTGCGAGGATCGGGATGCCGCCCTGCGAGCCGATCACGCCTCCGTGTCCGCGATGGCGCTTCTTCTTGGGCACCTTGAGCCCGGCGTCCGTCTCGATGTTCGTCGCCGTTTCGCCCTGCACGGGCATGCGGTCGCTCTTGCTGCCCCGCTGGGTGCGGAACCACACCACGGCGATCACCAGCAGCGCGCCCACCACGCCGACGCCGATGAGCGCCTTGCTCGTCGTGTTCTTGCGCTCCTCGACCACGACGCGCTCGATGGCTTCCTTCTCGGCCTTGATGTCCCGGTGGAGACGTGCGTGCTCCGCGAACGGGGCGAACTCGTCCCAGTCCTTGATGGGGCGCTCGTCCTGGCTGAAGGTGTCCCTGAGCACGTCGCCATCGACGAAATTGTGGGTGGCGATCTGCTGCAGCAGCTCCAGGGCGCTGAACGGGCCGTGGTCCATGCCCTCCTTGATGACCACGTATCGCGGGCGCGGATCGCTCTCGAGGCGGGCCTTGAGCAGGCTCAGCTCGCTCGTCGAGTCGCTCTGCGGCGGAGGAGCGATGGCCTTCTCCTGGACGATCATGTCGTACGGGCTTGCTGCGCCCTGTCCGAAGCCACCCGGCACGGCCGGCGCCGGCGGCATCATCGACATGGACACGTCGACCTCGAACTTCTCGTTGTGGTCCAGGTGGGATTCGTCGGCTTCCGGCGGCGGGATGCTGCCCGAAGGGGCCATGTGGTGCATGGCCTGCGCTAGCGCCTTCAGGTCGTCGGGTCGGTGTTCCGGGTCGGCGACCAGCGCCTTGCTGAGCACCGCCTCCAGGTCGACGGGCAGGGTCGGGACGACCTCGGTCGGGCGGCGCATCCCCGGACCCACCGTCTCGCCGGTGACCAGCTCGTAGAGGATGGCACCGATTGCGTACACGCTGGCGCGCGCGTTGCCGGGCCGGCCGCCGCGCTCCTCGGGAGCCAGACACACCTTGTCGCGCGGCAGCGTCGGCGCCTTCTGCGAGAGATCGGGCGAGACGTGGTAGTGGCCGAGCTCGTCGGTGACGACCGTCGAGGGGTGCAGAAAGAGGGTCTCGCCGGCTGCATGACGCTCGGCGACCTCCACGCACAGAGGCACGACGATACCGACGGCCTGCTTCAGGGTGTAGTGCGTGGCCTTGGCCCGCAGCTCCTCCATGCCAGCCCGGAGCGTACCGGGGATGATGGTGGAACCGACGGGGAGGGGCGTCCCGATGTGTTGTGCGCCGGACATACCGCGCGCGGGATACTAGCGGCTGGCCTCCAGTCGGACAAGGCATGCCAGCTCGGGCTGGTGCCTGCTTCCGGCAGAGTGCGGTGGCGGATCAAGGGTCAGATCGGCGTCTCGTCGACGCGTTGCCCGCCGTGCCACGGATGGCGTCGCTTGGTGTAGGTTCCACGCACGAAGCTGCCCAGTACCGGGGCGATGTTGGCGGGGATGTCGGCGTCCCACTCGCCGCCGTGCACGAAGTCGACCGGGCGGTCGTCCGTTCCGAGAAGGGCGAACCCTGGAAGCTTCTGGACGGGAATGTGCAGCCTGGCCAGCTCGAGCGCGAAATCGTTCACGTCGATCCGCACCAGCCGGACGTCGCCGAGGGCATGCTGCATACGCTGGTCCCCGAGAGCGGCCGCGACTCCGTTGCAGGGGTGGCAGTCCTTGACCACGAGCCAGACGAGCAGCTTCTGCTTGTTGGTCTTGGCGAGCGTTCGCTGATGGTCGAGCTCGCTGTGCAGCGACGGGATGTCCGGCCCCAGGTCGACCAGGGTGATGCGCCCGACGTGGGTCTCGATCACGCCCTTCTGCCTGGAGGCCTTGCCCGGCGTGGGCAGCGAGGCTTTGGTGCCATGTCCGGTGGGCGCCGCCGATGGTGACGGGGCCGGCGTGGGCGAGGTCGGGGCGACCGTGGGCAGGGGCGCGACTGCCACGGTCGGCAGGGACGGCGGCACGATCTTCGACGGTCGCGCGGCGTAGGTGATCAGTGCGCCGAGCGCGACCACCGCGGCGATCAGGTTCAGCACGCCGAGCGCGATGCCCGCATTCGCCAGGCCTTTGCCGCCGTGGCGCCCTTCCGATCGCTCGATGTCGCCGCGCGCCACCAGCCCCAGCGCGATGGCGAGCAGGCCACCGACCCCCCACAGGCACACGAACCCCATCAAAGCGCTGACGAACGAACCGATCGCTGCTCCGCTTGTCCCGACCGGCCCGGTGGGGCTGCCGGAAGCGAAGGGATCGAGGATCGGCGATGGCGGCCTTTCGTCCACTTCCGGCAGTCTAGCTACGCCGCACGTCCCGACAACCCGCCCCGCTCCCGGAGTCTAGAAACCGACGCCGACGCTGGCGATGACGAGCAGCCAGGGCGAGGAATCGACGGACGAGCTGCCGCGGATGGCCGGAACGCTGCCGATCACGTCGAGCGCGGCGCGCGCGTCGGTGTCGCGCACGGGCAGCGAGTACTGCAGGCTGCCGCGCAGCAGTCCGATGCCCAGAGTGTGCGTCTCGAGAGCGCCGCTTATCGCATCCTGCTGGTTTTCGCGGGCCACGCCGGCACCCGCGCCGACGATCGGATGCAGGCGCCCACCGCTGCCGAAGTCGAGCCAGAGCTCTCCGGTGTACTGGGACAGTCCTCGCGCGCTTCCGACTCGCACCCAGCTGCCCGAGAGGCGCAGGCCCGCCGCGCGCTCGCCGACGTCCAATGCAACGAACAAGCCGCCGTCGGGGCTCTCGCGCGAGACCCGGAGCGCCGGCCCCGTCATCAGCCGTACGGTCGACCGCGGTGTGTAGTAGCGGTCGTAGCCGTCGTCGTCGCCGCGGTCACCGGGGGCAGGGTGCCCCTGGGCGATCACCGGCTCGTCTGGCGGCTGGGCGAAGCCCTCGGCGCGGGCTGTCGACCCGAAGGCGACCAGGGCCAGGCCCGCCAGTCCACCGAGCAGAAAATAGGGGGTCGTTTGGGCGCGGGGTCGCGCGCTCCGGTCTCGCGTGCGTTGCATGGGTCCTCCGTTCGGCCCGGCTACCGGGCTCCCGGAAACACAACGAACAAGACGGCTCCGGCTTACGCCACCAGCTGCAGGCTGGCTTTCCTCTGCTAGCGATCGGCATTCTGGAGGCGAAATCGGGTCCGTTACGCTATGCTGGGCGTTGCATGAGATGCCGCCGCGGCTTTTCGTGTTGCGCACTCTCCCTGGCCCTCGTTTCTGGGCTGCCGGGAGTGGCAGCGGCACGCCCCCCCGCTGGGGCATCCGACGCCGGGTCGACGGCCCGGCCCGCGCAGGGCTCGCCGGCGGCCGTCCAGCTGGCCAAGGAGCACTTCAAGAAGGCGCTCGAGCGCTACCGCAACGGGAAGTATCGCGAGGCGATCCAGGAGCTGAACCAGGCCATCGCGCTCGACCCGCACGGCGAGGATCTCGTCTATAACCGGGGGCTCGTCTACGAGAAGCTCGGCCAGATCGACGATGCCATCCGCGAGTTCCACCACTACATGCGGATGGAGAAGGACCCCGAGGAACGCGAGCGAGCCCGCGCCATCCTGCGGCGTCTCGAGGGGGCACGCCGCGAGGTCGAGACGCCGGCGGAAGGGAGCGCCACCAGCCCGGAGAGCCCGGAGAGCCCGAGCGGGGAAGGCGGGTCGAGCCGGAAGTCCGGCGCTTCTACTCTGGCCCATCGTGGGCGGCTCGACACCTGGGTCTATGTCGCGGGCGGCGTGGCAGCCGCGGCGGTCGTGGTGGGCAGCATCTTCGGTATCCGCGCGTTGGCCACCGAGCCGGGCGTCGACCAGTCGACAGGCGGAACCCTGACCTATTCCAGGCTGCAGGACGACCAGAGTCGCGCCCATTCCTATGCCGTCGTGGCCGACGTGTCGTTCGCTGTCGGGATCCTGTCCGGAGCGGCCGCCGGAGCGCTGTACTTCATGCGGGCGCCGGCTCCGGCGCGAGCCGACATGTCCCGCTCGATGCCCGCCCTGCCGCCGAGCGTCGTGCCCGCACCCGGTTTCAGCTGGGGGATGCGATTTTGAGGCTGGGGCAGGCTGCCGTGGGTGCCGCGGCGTTGGCGCTCGCACTGCTGGGCGGCTGCAGTCTAATCGTGCCGTCCAATCTGGATCACGTGAAGTGCAGCGACCCCGGCGCGATCGGTCCGCCGGCGTGCGGACTGGGGCAGGTCTGCGGCGGGGGCGAGTGCGTGGACTGCCAGACGACCGACGCCTGTGGCGACGGGGTCGACAACGACTGCAACGGCGTGGTCGACGACGGCTGTGGCGACGGCGGGACGGTGGACAGTGCGGTCGGCAAGCCGTGCGGGCAGGGCGCAGGATGCCCGGTCGGCCTTTTCTGTCTCGATCCCGGGGCGATTCTCGGCCAGCCGGGCGGAGCGTTCTGCACCCGCGGCTGCTGCACCTCCGCGGAGTGTGGCAGCGGCGACGCCGTGTGCTGGCCCACCTCCAGAGGTGCGGCGGTGTGCCGCCGCGCATCCGAGGTGGGGCGCGCCACGCCCGGCAGCGGCGCGGACGGTGCCGCCTGCAGTGCAGACGCGGACTGCAGGTCGGGCGCCTGCGCAGCGAGCGGCGTGTGCATCGATACGTGCTGCGGCAATGGGGACTGCCCCGCGGCTTCTGCGCCCTCCTGTGCGCTGGGGCCGAGCCAGAACGAGCCCTACGATTCTTTCTACTGCTCTGCGTCCGGCGCGCAGGGCTACCAGCAGCCGTGCAACCAGAACGAGGACTGCCAGAGCCGCGCGTGCATCAACGTCGGGATCGGCAATCTGTGCAGCCAGCCGTGCTGCAAGAGCACCGACTGCGGCATCGCCGTCGGCGGTCTTGGCTTTGCGTGCGCGTACTACGTCCAGAACGGCGTCGGGACGCGGCTTTGCCTGCTCCCGCAGGGCGGCACTGGCAGCGGGGCCACGGGCGCGACCTGCGGCAGCGACGCCGATTGCCGCTCCGGCTACTGCCTGGACGTGGGCGGCGGCCAGAAAATCTGCTCGGACGCCTGCTGCCGGGACTCCGATTGCGGGAATTCCAAGCTTGGATGCCGGCCGGTCGACTCGACCGGCACGTACGTCTTGCGGTGTGTCCCCTTGTAGGTAATTGATGTGGAGGGGGAGCCTCGTCCATGGGCTCTAGTCACCCGCTTCAGTATTCCGACGCTACTTTGCCGCCGCTCAGCGCGCTGCGTGGGCAGGTTTGTCCGCGCTGTCACCGACAGATCGAGGCGCTACGGCCCAACTTCGACGGCCAGGGCCCGGCGGCGCTGCCGCGTTGTCCCGAGCACGGGCTGGCGTTCGTCGAGGGCGGGGACCTGGCCGCGGCGCACGGCGACATGATGCTCGGAACCACGGTGGCCGGGCGCTTCACGATCCTTGCCCGGCTGGGCTCGGGGTCGATGGGTGCCGTCTACCGCGCCCGTCAGGAGGCGGTCGGGCGCGATGTCGCGCTCAAGATCGTGCGGCGCGATCGCGCCTACGATCCGGAGACCAAGGCGCGGTTCGAGCGCGAGGCGCGCGCCACGAGTGCGCTGGTCAGCCCGCACACGGTGACGGTGTTCGACTTCGGTGCCGCCGAGGACGGCGCGTGGTTCCTCGCCATGGAGCTGCTCGACGGCGAGACGTTGGGACAGCGGCTCGAGCGCACGCGTCGCCTTCCGGTGGTGGACGCGGTGCGGGTCGCGCGCGAAGCGCTCAAGTCGCTCGCCGAAGCCCACGCCAAGGGCATCGTCCATCGCGACCTCAAGCCCGACAATCTGTTCCTCGTCACGTTGCCCGACGAAGCTGGCAATCCGGGGGTGCAGACCTGCAAGGTCCTCGACTTCGGGATCGCCAAGGTCCTGAGCGACGAGCAGAAGGTGGATCAGCTCGAGACGCAGGCGGGCACCGTGTTCGGAACGCCGCGCTACATGTCGCCTGAGCAGGCGCAGGGCAATCCGCTGGATGCGCGCAGCGATCTGTACTCGCTCGGTGTGATCCTGTTCCAGATGCTCACGGGGCGCACGCCGTATGTCGACGATGATGCGGTGGTCGTGATGGCGCGTCACATCAAGGAGGACCCGCCGCCCATGCGGCAGGTATCCCCCCAGACGCTGGTGCCCCCGCTGCTCGAACGCGTTGTACGTCGTGCGCTCGCCAAGTTGCCTGGGGATCGACCTGGGAGCGCGGAACAGTTCATCGCCGAACTCGATGCGGCGATCGAGCAGTCCGGCGCGGTCGCTACCGGAGTGCACGCCACGTCGTGGTCCGCACCCGGCGTGCCGGCGTCGCCGCGGACGCGCAGGGCCATCGCGGCGACCGTGGGCGCGCTCGGCGCGCTGCTGCTCTTCTCCGGGGGCTACCTGGTGGTGCGGCTGCTGAGCTCGCCGCCCGCCGCCCGCGGCGCCGCGTCGGCGGCAAGCCCGGCGGGGTCGGTGCCGGTTGTCGCGCTCGCGCCCGAGCCCGGGGCCCCGCCGCTGACCGCGGAGGCCGGCGCACACGCTGCGGGCGACGCCGGGCCCGAGGCGAGTAGCGTCACAGTGGAAAAGACACAACGACACTCGAAGACACCCAAGGCTCGTCATGCAGCCCCCGTCCGCCGGCACGCTCCCGCGCCGGTCGATCTGGACCGGAAAGCCGGCGACAAGTACGGCCGATTCGAATAGTCGGCAGGCCGTTTCCCCCCCCGGCGTGGCACGGGCGCCAGCAGGGCCGCGAGGCCTCCGGCAGGCAGGATGACAACCTAGCTAAACCCGCGTTGCGGCTGGGATATGCAGCGTGTTAGCGTCTCCGCCACATGGACCCTCGTGAGATGGACGCGCTGGTTCAGCGACTGGTCCAAAATCCGCACGATCAGGAAGCCATCACGTATGCGCACCATGCGGGTCAGAGTGATCCGCGCTCGTACGCGATGCTGCTCGAGAAGGTCGGAACAGCGACCAATGATCCGGCGTTCGCCTGTCACTGGTTGACCGAGGCCGCCAACGTCTGGACGACGACGCTCGGCGACGCGCACCGCGCGGCGCGCGCGTTGATGATCGCGATCGATCGCGACCCGACGCAGGCGACGCCGGCCGAACGACTCGCCGAGCTCTACCGTGACAAGGGCGACATCAAGGCGCTCGTTGCGTTGCTCGAACGCCGCGCCAAGGCGCTCGCTCCGTTGGCGCAACACGATCCAGAGATGGGCGGTCACGTGGCCGGCATCCACGAGGAGCTCGGGCGTCTGTGGTCCGAGCCGCCGCTGTCGCAATCCAGGAAGGCGATCGACAACTACCGCCGCGCGGTCGAGTACGACCCGAACAGCCAGTACGCGATCTACGCGCTCCGCGAGTTGCACAAGAGCGCCGGCCAATGGGCTGACGCGATTCCATACTTCGCCATGGAGCAGGCGCTGGTCGGCGACGCCGAACGCCAGATCGCCCTCTACCAGGACGAAGCCGAAGTGCGGCGCAATGCCGGCGACCTGTCCGGGTCGACGGAAGCGTTGCGCGCGGCGCGGTCCATCGAAGGCGGGCAGGACGCGGGACTGAAGCAACAGATCGCGGGCCTCGTGCTCGAACGCGTGCAGGCCGGCGAATCGGTGCACGACAGCGAACAGAGTGAAGCCGCGCAGCTCTTCGTCGAGCTCGCCGAGGAGTTCCCTGGCGAGCACGGCTATTCGTACTCGGTGTGCGCGCTCGAGGTCGATGCCGCGAACGACCGCGCCATCCAGCTCGCGATCTACTACGGCGCCGATCTCGGTCGTTCCCCGGAGGTCGCGTCCTACGCGGCGGCGTATCTCAAGGCGAACCCCCAGGGAGCGCTCGCCGGCGAGGCGCGGCAGCTCGTGTCGCAGACGGTGCACGAAGGCGGGCTCGCCGACGACTCCATGCTCGACGCGTTGGCACCGTCCGCGGACGCGCCGAACCCCGAACGCGTCCGCGGTCTGCTCGACGTTGCCGAGCAGCTCGTCCGCAAGGGGAAAAAGTCCGACGCGGCCGCGAAGTACCGCGAGGCGATCGAGCTCGAGCCGGCCAACGAGGACGCGGTGGGCTTCCTCGAGGGCTACCTCCGCCAGACGCGCAAGTACGCAGATCTGCGCGACATGCTGCTGCAGGCGTGCCGCGTCCCCGGCGTCGACGTCGATGCGCGCAAGGGCTGGTTGCGGGAGATCGCCGGGCTCTGCGAGACGCAGCTCAGGGATCTCGACACGGCCATCCAGGCCTGGAAGCAGCTCGTCTCGATCGACCGCGGCGAGGAGGGCCCGAAGAACCAGCTTCGACGCCTGCTGGAACGCGCCGGGCACTGGGACGACCTCACGACGCTGCTGGAGCAGGAAGCCGAGCAGACGACGGACATCGAAGCGCGCCTTTCCATGGAGAAGGCGATTGCCAAGATCCACGAGCAGAAGCGCCGCGATCCGGTAGCCACCGGCGAAGCTTGGGCGCGCATCGCGAGCCTCACGCCGGAGGACGAGACCGTCATCAACACGGCGGTGCGTCACTTCGAGAAGGGGCAGCGGCACGATCTGGCCACCCAGGTGATCGCGGACAATATCGGTAGCGTCGGCGACGAACGGGCGCGCGGCCTCTTGTTCCGCAAGCTGGGCGAGCTCCGCCAGTCGGCAGGCGAGATCGCCGGGGCGGGCGACGCCTTCGCCGAGGGCGCCGCGCTCGCCAAGGACCGCGGTCTCTGGGAAGCTGCCGAGCGTTGCTTCGTGCAGGTCGAAGCGTGGGACCAGGCCGCCGCGGCGATCGACGAACGCGCGCAGCTCACCGGCAAGGCGAAGGATCAGGCCACGCTCTACGCGACGGAGGCCGACTATCTCGGACGTGCCGGGGACGAGTCGAGCGCCGTGCTCCGGCTGGAGCAGGCGACCGATCTCGATCCCGTGAACGACGAGTACGCCGCGGCGCTGGAAGAGCGCTACAATGTTGCAAGCCGCACCGAGGACCTGGCAGCGTACCTGCTTCGCCGCGCGGACAAGTTCAAGGACAAGGAGACGCGCTTGGCGCTGCGCAAGCGCGCCGCAGAGCTGCAGCGCGATGTGCTGGGTAACCCCGACGCCGCGCGCGAGAGCCTGCAGCAGGTGCTGGCCGAGGGCGACGACGCCGAGGCCCTGTCGCTGCTCGCCGACGACGCGGAGCAGCGCACCGAGTTCGGCGACGCCGTCGACTTCCTGCACCGGTTGTCGAAGACGATTAGCGACCGCACGCGGAAGGCCGAGGTGGTACTGCGCGAGGCGCGCATGGTCGCCGGAGGGCTCGACGACGCCGAAGGCGCGATCGAGCGCTACGAGCTCGTGCTCAAGGAGCTGGATCCGAAGAACGAGGAGGCGCTCTCCGCGGTCGCGGACCTGCACGAGAAGAACAACAATCTCAAGGGCACCGCCGACGCGCTCGAGCGCCATCTGAAGGTCATCGAGGAGCGTCAGGCCCGGCTCGACATCGCACAGCGCCTGGCGCAGCTCTACGAAGGTCCGCTCGACGACAAGCGCGCGGCGATTCGCGTGCTCGACATCGTGCGCGAGCTGGATGAAGAGGACTTCGACGCCCTGCAGCGCCTGTGCGATCTGGCCGAGGCCGTCGAGGACTGGGAGCGGGTTGCCGATCACACGGCGGCGCTCGTCTCCATCGAAGGCGACGAGGCGGAGGTCAGCCGGATGACCCGCAAGCTCGCGGGTATCCTGCACGAGAAGCTCGACAAGGGGGACGAGGCCCTCGCCGCGCTCATTTCCGTGGCCGACACCGGCGACGACGATTGCCGCACGGACTACGTCGAGCTGGGCGATCAGCTCGGGTGGAAGGGCATCGTCGCGACCAAGCTGGTCGAGTGGTACCTGGAATCTCCCGTCGGCCCGCCGCGTAACGAAGCGCTGCGCGGTGCGTTCGACCGCTTCCTCGAAGTCGGGCGCGAGGCCGACGCCGCGAACATCGCCAAGGAGCTGGCGCGCACGCGCGGCGCCGACGCGGAGCTGGCGAAGCAGCTGGAGGACGTCGCGGTCAAGCTCAAGGACCTCGACGCGCTCGGCGTGGCGCACGACCTGATGGTCGAGGATCTGAGCGGCCCGCCGCGCGCCGAGGAGATGGTGCGCCAGGCCGAGGTGCTGCTGTCCGCTGGGGTTGCGCCTCCGGAAGCCATGCAGCACGGCGAGCAGGCGTTGACCAGTGTGTCCCCCGACGAGGTCGATCCGCTGCTCGAGCGGCTGAGCAAGCTCGCGGCCGATCCGGGCCAGGTCATCGATCTGTACGAACGGCAGGTCACGCGCTGCAAGGCTCCGCCCGATCGGTTGAACGCGCTGGCGCGGGCTGCGCAGGTGGCGGCCGAGCACAATGCGCTCGATCGTGCCCGCAACTTCTTCGATATCGCCCTCGGCAGCGGCGTGCAGGACGACACGCTCGAGAAGCTGCAGGAGATGGCGCGCGCGTCGGACGATTCGGTGGGTGACGCGAGGCTGCGCCGCACGCTCGCCGAGGCGTTGGCCGCGGGAGGGACGGGGTCCCGCGACGGCGGCCGCACCCGCAGCGCGTTCCTCAGGCGCGCGGCCATGCTCGCCCATCGGGATCTGGAAGACGTCGACAAGGCCTTCCAGTGGCTGGGCGACGCGCTGGTCACGCACGTCGACGACGAGGGCCTCGATGCGCTCACGGGGCTGGCGGAGGAAGTCGGCGATCCCCGGCGTGCCGAGACGGTGCTCGGCCGGGCGCTGGAGGAAGTGTTCGACGGACCTCTGGTGCGCAAGCTGCTAGCGCGCCGGGCTGCGCTGCGTCGCGATCGGCTCGAGGACAAGGCGGGTGCCGCGGGCGATCTGAAACGGCTGCATGATCTGTCCCCCTCGGACACCGACGTGATGGAGCAGCTGTCGGCGCTGTACACCGAGCTCGAAGACTGGCGTGGGATGGTCCAGCTGTACGAGGACCAGATCCTGCGCGGCAAGGATGCGGGCTCGCGCGCCGAGCTGGCGCGCAAGGTGGCGCGGCTGTGGGAAGAGAAGCTCGACGATCCGCGCGAGGCCGCCGATGCCTGGCGGCGCGTGCTGCGCATGAAGAGCGGTGACCCCGAAGCGACGGAAGGGCTGGAGCGGGCGAAGGGCAACATGCTCAAGAAGAAGAGCGAGCCGGAGCCGGAGCCACCGCCGGAGCCCGAGCCCGAGCCGGCCTCCGCCGAGGCCGTGCTCGCGACCGCCGAGGACGCGGCGCCCGCGCCGGAGCCCGGGGCCGAGGCCGTCGATGGGGCCGGCGGGGACGAAGACGAGGACCAGCCCACGATTCCCCCGGACGCGCCGGCCGAGGGCGGTGCGGTGGACGAGGCCAACGCGGCGCTGGACGAGCTGATCGGGCAGGACAAGCCCGCGCGGCCCGATCTGGGCTTCCCCGCTCAGGACGAGGTGACGGTGTCGGCCGAGATGGAGGAGATGGAGGGCTCCGATTCCGACGCGGGCCCGCCGCCCGGCTCGGCGCCGCCCCCTCCGCCGGCCCGCTCGGCACCGCCGCCCCCGCCGTCGCGCTCGGCACATCCGCCGCCGCGTTCGGCGCCGCCTCCGCCCCCGGCTTCACGCTCGGGGCACCCGCCGCCGCCTCCGCCGCCGCCTGCCACGGCCGCAGCTGCCGGCGCGGCGGTGTTCGACACCACCGACACCACCGACGTGACCGGTCCCCAGATGGGCGAGGAAGCGGACGCCGTCGCGGTCGACGAGGACGAGCTCATCGTCGACGAGGACGAGCTGCTCGAGGATTGAGCTCCAGCACGCCGGCGCCCGCATCGAGCTCGGCCTCGAGCCCGAAGTGCAGCGGCTCGTTCCAGCGGCAGTGACCGAAGGGAAAGCCGGCGACCACCGGGACGTGCAGACCGGCCAGGCACTGCCGCACGGCGTCCCGTGCGGTGACACCCCAGGGACCGGTAGGGCAGTCGGTCAGCTCGCCCACCACCACGGCGGCCACGCGGTCGAAGGCGCCCGAGACCGCCAGCGCCGTCAGCATGCGGTCCAGGCGGTACGAGCTCTCGGTCACGTCCTCGAGCGCCAGGATCGCGCCCTCGGGTACGAAAAGCCGCCCCGCCGCAGCGCACGTGAACAACATCGCGAGGTTGCCGCCGGAAAGCGGACCCCGCGCGCGGCCCGGGTTCCAGCTCTCCAGACCCTCGAAGCGCTGTGGCGCCGTCGGCTCCTCCAGCGCGGCGAGCCAGCGGGCGCGGATCGGGGCGTCGCCGCGGCCTAGCGCAGCCAGATTGTGCGCGTGTAGGCTTGCGACCCCGACGCGCGCCGCTTCGACGTGCGCCACCGTGATGTCGGAGAAGCCCACGAGCCAGCGTGGCGAGCGGCGGAGCGCCGCCCAGTCGACCCGGTGCGCGATGCGGGTCAGCCCGTAGCCGCCGCGGGCTGCGACGACGGCGCGGACGCCGGACTCGGACAACGCCCGGTCGAGCTCCTCGCGCCGCCGCTCGTCGCTGCCGGCCAGATAGCCCGATCGCTCGAACAGTCTCCAGTCGATCTCCAGCCGGTAGCGCTCGCCGAGCCAGCCGGCCCCGCGCAGGAGCAGCGTGCGGTCGAACGGCCCGGATGGGGCGATGAGCCGGACGCGGTCACCTGGCCGGAGCGGCTCGGGAACGATCACGCACGCATCGTCAGGGCCGGATCCGCCCTCGTCAAGCCTCCCGTTTGCCCCGTGTGGCGTCGGCCAGTCCTCCCATCTACAGTGGGGCGCGATGGAAAGCCGTACCGCCCTGGCCCGACTCACCGACGTCGCGGCCAACGACGTGATCCCGTTCGCGCAGCGCGTGATGGCCGGGGCCCGCCGTTCGGCCGACGAGCTCGCGCTCAGGATGCTCGGGCCCAATTTCGATGATCGCGTGCGCCGTCTCAAGGAGCGCTACTCGGGGGTCGGTGGCGATCCGTTCGGGCTCGACCCGGACACCGCGAAGTACGCGGTCATGGTGTGCGCGTTCTTCCACCGCATGTACTTTCGCTCCGAGGTACACGGCATCGAAAACGTACCGGAAGGCCGTGTGCTCCTGATCGCGAACCACTCCGGCCAGCTGCCGCTCGACGGCGCGGTCATCGGCAGCGCCATGTTCCTCGACGGCGAGCCGCCGCGGATGATCCGCGCGATGGTCGAGAAGTGGGCGCACTCGTTGCCCTTTGTGTCCACGTTCTTCAGCCGCGTGGGGCAGGTGGTCGGCGTACCCGAGAACGCGCGCCGACTGCTCGAGATGGGCGAGATGCTGCTCGTCTTTCCGGAAGGAACGCGCGGCATCTCGAAGCCGTTCGCACGCCGCTACCAGCTCGAGGAGTTCGGCCTCGGCTTCATGCGGCTCGCGATCGAGACCGACACGCCGATCGTGCCGGTGGCGGTGATTGGCGCCGAGGAACAGTACATCAACGTGGGGAACCTCCGCTGGGCCGCGCGGGCGCTCGGCATGCCGGTGTTCCCCGTGATGCCGCAGCTGTTCGTGCCGGGCGGCCAGATGCCGCTGCCGACGAAGTACCACCTGTACTTCGGGGAGCCGATGCGCTTCTCGGGCGATCCGGACGACGACGACGTGGTCATCGAGGAGAAGGTCTGGGTCGTAAAGCAGACCATCCAGAGCATGCTCAATCGCGGACTCAAGGAACGGAAGGGTCTGTTCTTTTGAGCGCGCACGACGGGACGGGGGGCGACCGCTGGGAACACGCCGAACGGCGCCGACGGCCGAGGCGCCTGGAGGACGTTCCCGGTCGGACCGAGGATCGCATCGAGCAGGGCGCGGTGGTGATCACCGGCATCTGCGGGCGGCTGGGTCGGCGGCTCGGTCGCGTGCTGCACCGCGAACGCCCCGTGGTCGGCCTCGATCGCCGCCAGTTCCCCGACCGGCCCAAGGACATCGAACATTTCGCCATCGACATCCGCCGCAAGAAGGCCCGTGATCTGTTCCGGCACAGCGATATCGGCGCGCTGGTGCACCTCGGCGTGATGCACAACCCGCGCGACAGCCACGAGGAGCACCAGACCTGGAACGTCGTCGCGTTCCAGAGGCTGCTCGAGTACGTGCAGCAGTACGACGTCCCCAAGCTGGTGCTCGTCTCCAGCGCGAACGTGTACGGGCCGCGCCCGGACAACGCGCAGTTCCTCACCGAGGACGCGCCGCTGCTCGGTGCGGGCGCGTTCAGCGACATGCGCGATCTGGTCAACCTGGACATGCTCACGCAGTCGTTCTTCTGGAAGCGTCCGCGCACGGAAACGGTCATCTTGAGGCCGACACACATCCTCGGCACGGTGCACAACGCGCCCAGCAACTATCTCCGGCTGAAGGTCGTACCGACGCTGATGGGTTTCGACCCGATGATCCAGTGCATGCACCAGGACGACCTCGTGCACGCGATTCGGCTCGCGCTTCGCCCGGGAGTGCGCGGCATTTTCAACGTCGGTGGGCCGCCGCCGCTTTCGCTATCAAGTGCGCTTCGCATCCTGGATCGCCCGACGTTGCCGCTGCCGCACAGCGTCGCCAAGCTGGGCATCGAGCGGCTGTGGCGCTGGCGCATGACGTCGTTCCCCGCACCGGAGCTCGATTTCATCCGCTACGTGTGCATGGTCGACGACACCCGCGCGCGGCAGGTGCTCGGCTACGCGCCGCGCTTCGACATCGAGCAGACGCTGCACGCGGTCGACGAGGAGCGCTGGAGATGAGGCGTCGCCTGCCGGCGGCGGCCGCGCTTGTGCTGCTGGTGGGCGGCTGCCAGAAGTCCGCGCCCGACGCGGTGCCCCCCGCACCCAGCGGCGGGTTGGCGCCGGCGCCGCCCGGCGCGCTGGGAGCCCGCGCAGCCGGGCTCGACGCCGGGGGAGCCGCGTCCGACCCGCTCGACCCCGGGCAAGCGCTCCCGCCACACGGCGCCGGGGGCAGTCCGCCGGCGTCGCCGACCCTGGCGCCACCGGCGGGTTCCGGGGTGGCGCTGTGAAGGCGCTCTGGCTGGTGCCCCTGGGCGCCCTGATGGTTGCCGGCTGTCCCGGCAACCACCTCAGGCCCACCGGACCGCCGCCGGAGTACGAGAAGCCGGTGCTGCGGGCCTGGGAGGCCGCGGCGCCGGTCGATCCGTTCGAGAGCCTGGGACAGGGGGGCTGGGTGGACGAGACCGGCGACGAGGACGCGGGTCCGGAGGCTGCCCCCGGCGCGGGAGCCGACGCGGGACCCGCCAGCCCGGCGCCCGACGCGGCTCCGGCCGACACAGCCGCGCCGGAGGCTGGCGAAGCCGGGCAGTCGGTAGGCTCCCGGCCTATAGGCCGGAAAAGCGCCCGGGGCCGCTGAGCCGGGCGCCTGGAAAAAAGCCGGGCTCGGGACTACGCTCGTGGCGTTGGCCCTGACAGTCCGGAGGCTGAAGATTTGAGCACGGTGCGCGAACAGGCCGAGCGTGCGCGCCGCGCGTCTCGAGCCCTCGCGAGCCTGGGGCGTGGAACAAAGGACAGGGCGCTCGGCACGGTTGCAGCGCGACTGCGCGCCAGCGTGCCGCGTATCGGCGAGGCCAACGCCCGCGATCTGGAGCGGGGGCGGTCCGCCGGCCTCTCCGACGCCATGCTCGACCGGCTCGGCATGGGGCCGAAAGTGGTGGAGTCCACCGCGGCGGGAGTCGAGCATGTCGTCGCGTTGCCCGATCCGGTGGGCAGCCGCGGCCCCATGCGCCGGCTCGACAGCGGTCTGCTTGTCGGCCGCCAGCGCCTGCCGCTGGGAGTGATCGCGATGATCTACGAGTCGCGGCCCAACGTGACGGTCGACGCCGCTGCGCTGTGCATCAAGTCCGGCAACGCGGTGCTGCTGCGCGGCGGCAAGGACGCGGCGGAGACGAACCAGGTGCTCGGCGCCGTGATCGGCGAGGCGCTGGAAGAAGCGGGTCTGCCGCGCGATGCCGTGCAGATCGTCCCAGCCACGGATCGCGAGGGCATTCGCGAGTTGCTCGGCCTCTCCGATCTCGTCGATCTCGCGATCCCGCGGGGCGGCGAGGGCTTGATCCGCTTCGTCGCGGAGAACGCCCGCGTGCCCGTCATCAAGCACTACAAGGGTGTGTGCCACCTGTATCTCGACGAGGGCTGCGACGCGGCGATGGCGACGAGCCTCGCGCTCAACGGAAAGACACAGCGCCCCGGCGTATGCAACGCGCTCGAGTGCATGCTCGTCCACCAGGTCGACGCCGCGCGCGTCCTGCCGGGCGTGTGCGAGGCATTGATTGCCGAAGGTGTGGAGATCCGCGGCTGCCCGCGTACGTGCGCACTGGTCCCCGGCGCGCACGCCGCTTCCGACGACGACTGGGGCAGCGAGTTTCTGGCGAAGATCCTGGCCGTCCGCGTCGTGGACGATCTCGATGCCGCGCTCGAGCACGTGGCCCGCTACGGCTCGAACCATACCGAGGTGATCTGCACCGGGAGCTATCCGCGTGCAGAGCGTTGGCTGGCCGAGGTGGACGCCAGCTGCGTCATGGTCAACGCATCCAGCCGCTTCAACGATGGCGCACAGCTGGGGCTGGGGGCCGAGATCGGGATCTCGACTTCGAAGCTGCACGCCTACGGCCCGATGGGCCTCGAGAGCCTCACCGCCGAGAAGTGGATTGTTCTGGGCGAAGGGCAGATCCGGAGCTGATGAACCAGCATGAGTGACGCGACAGACCAGGCGAAGCTGGAAAAACCGAAACGCCAACAGCAGGGGGCGAAACCGCCACTGCAGCAGAGGCCCAGTCCCTCGAAGGAGGCGCAGCGCATCGCGCTGGCCGCCGCCAAGGCGGGGCTCGACAAGAAGGCGACGGGCGTCGAGATCGTCGATGTGACGGGCAAGGTCGACTACGCGGATTTCCTCGTGCTCATGACCGGGCAGAGCGATCGCCATGTCGCGGCCATTGCCGACGCCGTCGACGACGCGCTCGGCAAGGCGGGCGTGAACGCCATCTCCGTGGAGGGGCTGCCCGCCGCGCACTGGGTGCTGATCGACTTCGTCGACGTCGTCGTGCACGTCTTCCAGGAAGAATCGCGCGGCCTGTACGATCTCGACGGGCTGTGGATGGACGCGCGGCGTGTGCCGGTGCCGGAAGAAGCCGGCAAGGCCTGACGCCGGCCTGGTAGCGTGAGGCTTCTCGTCGTCGCAGTCGGGCGCATCAAGGAGCGCGCGCTGCGTGCTGTTGCGGACGACTACCTCGGGCGCATCGGGCGCTACGTGCGCTGCGACGAGGTCGAGGTGCGCGACACCGCGGCGCTCGGTCGCGCGCTGCCGGTCGACGCGCGCGTGGTGGCGCTGGAGGTGGACGGCCGGGCGCTCGGCAGCGAGGCCTTCGCGCGGCGGATCGAGCGCTGGGGCAGCGACGGCAAGGGCGTCATCGCCTTCGTCATCGGTGCTGCCGACGGCATTCCTCCCGCGCTCTCCGCCCGCGCCGACGAGCGGCTCAGCCTCTCGGCGATGACGCTGCCCCACCGCCTCGCCCGCGTGGTGCTGTTCGAACAGCTCTACCGCGCGATGACCATCCTGCGCGGGGAGCCCTACGCCCGCGAAGGGTAGATCGAGTCGAATCGACGCGGCTTGGCTACGACGCCTTGTTCTCGGGCGTCTTCTCGGGCTTCTTGCCGAAGATGTACGCGATGCCGATCGAGATGATGTAGAGCACGCACAGGGGGACGGCGAGCAGGAACTGGCTGGTGATGTCGGGGGGCGTGAGCACCGCGGACAGCGCGAAGGCGATCACCACGAAGTAGCGCCCGAATTTGATCAGGTTTCGGTGGTTGACGAGTCCTGCGACGGACAGGAAGAACACCAACACCGGCAGCTCGAAGACGGAGCCGAACGCCAGCAGCATCTGCGTGACGAACTGGATGTAGTCGCCGATCATCACGGTCGGCGTCACCTGGAAGCCCTGCGCGCCCACCGGGCCGCTGAAACCGAGCAGGTACTGGAAAGCGATGGGGAAGGCGACGCGCCAGCCGAAATAGCCGCCGAGCGCGAACAGCCCGCAGGACGCGACCACGAACGGCAGCGCGTAGCGCTTTTCCTTCGAGTACAGCCCTGGCGAGACGAACGCCCACACCTGGTAGAGGATGATCGGCAGCGCCATCACGAAGCCGGCGAGCAGCGCCAGCTTCACGTAGGCGATGAACAGCGAGGCCGGGGCAGGGAAGTGCAGCGACGCCTTGCCGTTCACGTGGCCGTTGGCCCAGGCGCGGACGAACGGCTCCGTTAGGATCGTGAGCAGCCGCTCGCGGAAGACCCAGCCCAACGCCGCGCCGACCACGAACGCCGCCATCATCTTGAAGATCCTCCTGCGGAGCTCCTCGAGGTGCTCCCAGAAGGACATCGTGTTCTCGCCCGGGTCGTCGCTCATGCGCGGGGCCCTGACTTCGGCGCGCTTGCACTATCCGGCGCGTCCTTCGCCGGTTCGCTCGCGGCGCCGGGCTCCGGAGCGCCGGCAGCGGCTGCATCCGCGGTGCCGGGTTCGCGCTTCCATGGCGGGTCGGGCTCGCGGGCGGGGTGGGAGGTGAGCTCCGGCTCGGCGGCAGGGATGGGGGCTTGGTCGGCCTCGTCGAGTTCCTCGTCCTCGTCGACCAGATCGTCGGGGACAGCGCCGGACACGTCGGCGCCTTCGGGCGGATACTCGCGGCTCTGGTCGAGCTCGTAGGCGTCCTCGTAGGGGTCTTCGTAGGGGCGCCGGCGCGCGCCACGGCCCACCTGGATGTCTCCGCGCAGCATGTTGCGCAGCTCGCCGAGACCGCCCTCGAAGCCTTCCTGCCGCAGGATGTCGTCGATGCCCGTCTGCGCGCGCACCTCGGTGGTCAGCTCGCGGAGCTTTCGGATCCAGCGTCCGAGCGTGTAGAGCATGCTCGGCAGCTTCTGGGGCCCCACGACGATCAGGGTGATGAGCGCGATGACCGCGATCTCGGTGAACGAGACTCCGAACACGGGCGGAAGCTACCCCGGGGTCGGGGGATGGGCAATCGGGGCATCACGCTCCGGGCCAGGGGTTCCGGGCCTCAGGGGGCGAGCCAGATTGGATTCGTGAAGGCGAAGGGCTTGACGCCGGGCGAGTAGACGTTGGGCAGATCCCGCCGGCCGCTGGCCAGGATCACGACGAAGCTCCGGGCCGGGACCGCCAGCTGGACGGTGGTATCGAGCCGCACCACCTTCCTCGAGGCGCGGACCGGGATGAAGCGAACGCGGCGACCGCGCGGGCCGAGCAGCACCTACCTGGCTCACGTCGATCCAGGGAGTGGCGCGGATGCGGAGGTGCAGGGGGACGCGGCGCGCGTGCCCATGCAGGGTGCCGCCCGGGCCGACGCCCTGCACGTCGGCGTCGATGACCGGACCGCTGGTGACGAGGACCCGTCCCTGGTGCAAGGCGGCGATCACCGCGGCCGGGTCGGCTTTCGCGTCGTCCGCGTCGCTTTTCGCGCTGCCGTAGTGGATGAGGTTCCGCGGCAGACCCGGGTCATCGAAAAAGAGCTTGTGCGAGTCGCTGTTGCCGGTCGCGGTATAGCGGTGGCCGCGGCCCAGAAGGTGCAGCCAGTCGTACAGGACGTGGCGCACGCGGGGCAGGTATGCCGCGTCCACGCCGTTGAACACCTCGATGGCGTCGAACGCTGGGTCGTAGACGTTCTTGTAGCGGGCCGGGATGCGCGCCGTCTTCGGGTCCATGCGGTAGCGCCAGAAGTAGCCGATGTCCTCCCAGCGCGGGTGGTTTACCTGCAGGAGCCCACCGGGCGACGCCGCGCGCGCCGCGGCGAACAGCTGGTGCGGCGTGGTGTTCACGTAGGCGATGCGATCGCCCGGGTGAAGCGGAAACACGTTGAAATGGCCGAAGCGGTTGCCGACCGTGGAAAGCTCCGTGCCGGTCATCGTCATCAGCGGCACGCCCAGTGCGCCGGAGCGGTGTAGCCGGGCGACCGTGGGGCCGAGATCGGTGACGACGTAGTGATCGGTGGCGACCGCCAGCTCCACGCCCTCGGCGGCGACGGCGATGACGCGTGTGGAGCAGGCGATGTCGGCGTCCACGCTGGGCGCCTGGTGCAGGTGCAGGTCGCCCGAGATCCAGCCCGGAGTGTCGATCACGCGGGTCAGGGTGCCTTCGAGCTTCGCCGTCGCGTCGCGGTCGATGTGCACGTCCCAGCGCGCGGCGTCGCGCTCGATGCCGGCGGTGGCCATCACGCTGTAGTCGCCCACGGTGAGCGAGCGGGAGAAGTGGCCGTTTCCGCTCCAGACGAAGTGACCGGCGCCGGCCTCGTCGCCGTCATCGCCGAAGTCCGGGGTGGGCGTGCCGCCGCGCCCGCGGATGTCGAGCTTGGCGGCGACGGGCTTCCCGCGCTCGTCGCGTACCTCGATCTGCAGTGTGCCGCTGGGCAGAAGCTGCGGGTGGGCGGGGATCGGCGCGTACGCGAGCACGCGGCGGACGACGAGTGTCTCGCCGGAGTCGACATCGCCGCGCGCGTATGTGGTGTGGATGGCGGGAGCGAGGCCGGGGTGCCGCGTGCGGAAGCGGATGCGCATGGGCGCGTCGCCGAGCGACTGGATCATCAGGTCGCCCGATGCGCCCTTGCGCCCCACCCAGTCGCCGAGGCCCACGAACGTCGACGGTGCGCGGCCGACACCGCCGACGAAGTAGTCCACGTTGCCCCATTTGGTGATGTCGCCGACGCCCAGCGAGCGGATGCGCCCGCCGTCGTGGTGTGCGACGCGCGTCGTGACGAGCAGGCGCGGCTTGTCGCCGTCGAGTCGGTACGTCGTGGTCACGTCGACGCTGCCGGCGCCGAGCCCTACGCTGGACGCGGTCTCGATGCTGTTGCCGACCGCGCGGACCGTGCGCGCCGTGAGATGGATCGGCGTGTGGCCGTCGAGCAGCACCGGATGCAGCAGCCACAGGCCGTCGATGGCGGTGATGTGGCCGAGTTGCGGCGCGCTGGGGTTCGTCTTCCTGTTGGGCCAGAAGTCGACGAGCCACCCGTCGCTCCGGCGGACGATCGCCGTCACGCTGCGGTTTTCGAGGGCGAGGTCACCCGGCTTCCCCATGACCCGCAGCCGGCCGGACACAAGCGCCTGCGTCACCTTGAAGGGTTGCCCCGGCGCAGCGTCGACGGCGACGGTCGGCTCCGACAGAAGGCCGGACAGGAGCGCCAGCGCCAGGAGCGCTGCGTGGCGGACGATGCGTGAGGGGGGCGTCACGAACGGGACTCGATCTAGCCTGACTCCTCGAGCCGGCGCGCGCTAGATTACCGCCCCCAGCGCGCGCGATCCCGGCTATGCTGCCCGCCGTGCGCCATCTCCTTGCGGCACTCGGTATCGCTCTGGCGGTGCCGTGCGCGACGGCGACGGCACACGCGTCGCCGGCCGATCTGTTCGGATTCGGGCCGCGGAGCCAGGCCATGGGTGGCGGCGGCGCCGCGGTCGGCCGCGGCTTCGAGACCACGTTCACCAATCCCGCGCTGCTCAGCCGTTCCCGGAAGCGCGAGCTTTCGCTGGGCATCCAGGCCGCAAGCTTCTCGCTCAGTGCGAGCGGGAAGAACGCCCCCGGCAACGTGTCGGAAGAGCCGCTGAGCGGTACCTACATCGGATTCGTCCTGCCGTTGCCCTTCGGCGGCATCCTACAGCATCGGCTGGTCCTGGGCCTGGGGGCGTTCACCGAGCACCCTGATCGCGCGCGCGCGGCTGCTCTACCCGGAGCGCCCGCAGTTCCCGCTGCTTGCCGACCGCGCCCAGTCGCTCGACTTCAACATGGGCATCGGCGCCGATCTAGGGCACGGGATCCGCGCCGGCATCGGCGCTCGCGCGCTGGCCGAGCTGGTCGGCACCGTGGTCGTCCGCACGGACGCATCCGGTCACGTCGGCACCGTCGTGGACGATCAACTGGTGGCGACCTACGCGCCCGTGATCGGCGCTTCCTACGAGCGCGAAAAGTGGAAGGCGGGGCTCACCTGGCGTGGCGAGCTCAACGCGGACTTCAACGTGTCGGTCCAGGTGCACGACCTGGGGCTCCTGGTCGTGCCGGAGCTGCACATCGCGGGCGTCGCCCAGTACGACCCGATGCAGCTCCAGCTGGAGGTCGCCCGCAAGCTCGGGCCCTGGACGCTGGCCGCCGGCGCGACCTGGAAGCACTGGTCGGCCTTCCCCGGTTGGGCGCGCGCGACCGTGGAGTGTCCGGCGTCGCGTCCGGACTGCCTGGCGCTGAAGCCGGCGCCGGTGGACTTCCACGACACGGTCGTGCCGCGCCTCGGGGCCGACTACGCCATCGAGCTCTCGCCGGCGGCGGCATCGCACCTGCGCGGCGGCTATTTCTTCGAGATGTCGCCGGTCCCGGAGCAGACCTCGGAGTCGAACTACTGGGACAACGATCGGCACGTGCTGACGCTGGGCTACGGCGTCGAGCTGTCGGATCCGCTGCCTGCCGTTTCGGTGGATCTCTTCTACCAGCTTCACGTGCTCGCGCCGCGCACGCATCCAAAGGACGCCGGCGTGGACCCGGCGAACGCCGGCTATCCGGAAGTGAAGACCAGCGGCAGCGTGCAGAACTTCGGGCTGATCGCGGGGGTGAAGTTCTGATGCGCCGTGCGGCGGCAGCGGCGGTCCTGCTCGCGGGAGCGGCACTGGCCGCTCCGGTGCGCGCCAATCCCGCCGATACCTTCGGCCTGGGCTCGCGGTCCACAGCGCTCGGCGGCGCGGTCAGCGCGGACGTGCACGACTTTTCCGCGGGCTACTACAACCCGTCGGGCCTGGCCCTGGCCGGCGGAACCGATCTGTCGCTCGGGTACATGTACGTCTCGCACCAGTTGCGCCTGAACGGGCATGACAGCCAGATCGATCCGGTGCGTGGCCTGATGGGCGGCATCGTCGCGCCGGGCAGCGTGGCGAAGATCCCGTTCGCCTTTGGCATCGCAACGCACGTCCCGGACGAACGCCTGTCGCGGGCTCGTACAGTCGATCCGTCCGTGCCGGTCTGGATGCTGTACGACAACCGCTCGCAGCTGCTCTATCTCACGGCGAACCTGGCGATCCGACCCTTCAAGTGGCTCGCGGTAGGCGGGGGGATGACGTTCCTGGCGGCGACGAAGGGGTCGTTCGACATCAGCGGCACGGCGGTGCTGCCCGACACGCTGGGCAAACGCTCGGAGTACGATTCCCGCCTGCGCCACGAGGTGGACGCGGATCTCACTGCGGTGCGCTATCCGGAGTTTGGCGTCACGATCCTGCCGAGCGATCGCTTCAGCGCGGCGCTTGTCTACCGCGGCCAGGCCGAGCTGAATCTGGCTATCGACGCCAAGCTGAAGGGCAAGGTGGACGCGGGGCTCGTCACCGTGCCCGCGCAGTACGCGCTCGAGTCGCAGACACTGGACGCGTTCATCCCGCGGCAGGTCGTGCTCGGAACCAGCACCCAGCCGGTCGAGCGTCTGCGTGTGAATCTCGACGTGGTGTGGGTGCAGTGGTCGGCCTACAAGAGCCCGGTCAGCTACTCGGTGACCTCGCTGGACGTGCCGCTGCCCAAGTCGCTGCTGCCGCCCGCCACCAAGCCGAGTGCCCGGACCGCGCCGGGCTTTTTGGATCGCTTCGTGCCGAGGGTCGGTGTCGAGTATCGTTTCGAGCCTCTGCAGAAGCTCGAGCTGCCGGTGCGTGCGGGCTACGCCTTCGAACGCTCGCCGGTGCCGGACCAGACCGGCACGACCAACTTCGCCGATACCGACCGGCACATCCTGTCGCTCGGCACGGGCGTCGTGCTCGATCATCCGGGCGCTGTGCTGCCCGGCAATCTGCGCTTCGACGTGGACGCGCAGCTGTCGATCCTGCCGACGCGGGTGACCTTGAAGGACAGCCCGGCGGACTTCACCGGCGACTACCACGCTGGTGGAACCATCCTGGCCGGCGGCGCTACGCTGTCAGTGGGGTTCAAGTGACCGGCCTCGGTTCGATTCGAGGGTTCATGCTGGCCGCGGCGTTGCCGCTGGTCGGTTGCGGGACTCTGGCTGCGCCGGCTGGTGACGGCAACGCAGTGCGTCCCAACGCGCACGCCGGACCGTTCCGCGATGCCACGGCGGACGAGCTGCCGGACACCGTCCGGAAGGTTCCGTACGTGCTCGACGACCCGAACGCGAACTACCGGGAGTCGGTGGCCGTCGATCTGGACGGGACGGGCTCGCTCGGGCGTGTGGCGCTGTACGTCGTGGCGGATCTGGCTCCGGGTACCGGCATCTACCGCTTCGTCTCCGCGCACGGGCGCAGCTTCGGAAAGAAGCCGGATCCTGCGAGGCCGGTGCTCGAGCCGGGTGCGGCCTGGGAGGGCTCTTTCGTCGGCAGGCCCGACGTTCACGTCATCGGCGGGAAGATCTGGATGCTCTACCAGGCCGCGGGCGGCATCGGGCTTGCGCGCTCGGACGACGGGCGGACTTTCACGCGCGAGCCCGGTCCGGTGCTTGGCCCCGATCCGGCCGCGGCGTGGGAGGGCGGCAAGACGCCGGGCGCGCCGGGCCTCTTGAAAGTGGCGGACGACGATTTCCGGCTCTTCTACGCGGTCGATGACCGCATCGGCGAGGCGCGCTCGAGCGACGGTGTCACGTGGAAACGCGCACCGGGCGGGCCGCTGCTCGCGCCGCTGGCTGGCAGCGATGCGGACGCGCCTTTCGACAGCGCGTCGGTCGGCGATCCGTACGCGCTGCTCGCGACCAGCGCGGAGGGTCGTCGCATCACGCGCGTGTACTATGCGGGCGGCAACGCGGACGGGCAGCGCGGGATCGGGATGGCCGCACGCTTCGGCGTCGACGGGCCGCTCACGCGGGCTACGGCGCCGGTGTTCCCCGTCGCGCTCGATGCCCGTTCGCCAACGGTTCTGCCGTTTTCCGGCTTCACGCTGCTGTACCTGACGCAGATCGAGGGTACGGCCTCCACCCAGGACTATCCCGCCGTCGCACTGGGCGTCGCGCCCGGCAACGCCTCCATCCCCGCGCCCAGCCCCTAGAGCACTGCTCTGGATTGCTGGTGTAGAGTCGTGACGTGATCGTCGGCTGGTTCCTGGGGCTCCTGTTCATCTCCCCGCTCGTCTTCATCTACTTCCTGATCATCAAGGGAGTGGATCGCTACGAGCCGGAGCCGTGGTGGCTTCTGACCATGGCGTTCTTCTGGGGCGCCGTCGGCGCGACGACGGTCGCCATCGTCGGCAACGAGATCGGCATGGGCGCGCTCACGGCAGCGCTGGGCTCGCCCTCGAACAGCGCGATTGTCAACAAATCCACAGCGACGTTCATCGCGCCGCTGGTGGAGGAGAGCGCGAAGGGATTCGGGCTCCTGATCATCTGGACGCTCTCGGCGCTGTGGCTGAAGGAGATCGACGGCGCGCTCGACGGGGCCATCTACGGCGGGGTAATCGGTCTCGGCTTCACGCTGACCGAGGACATCCTGTACGTCGGGGCCGCCACGGCGAAGGGCGGCTTGGCCGGTTTCACGATGGTGTTCATCATGCGTACCGTGATGGCAGGGCTCGGCCACGCCTCGTTCACTGCGATGACCGGGCTCGGCGTGGGCATCGCCAACGAGACGCGGAACCCGCTGATCAAGATCATCGCGCCGATCGGCGGCTGGATGTGCGCGGTGGGGCTCCACTTCCTGCACAACCTGCTGGTGACCTTCCTGATGGACGGCGGCGTCGGGCTGGTGATGAAGTATCTGGTGTTCTGGACCTTCGACATCCTGTTCTTCGTGCTGCTCTACGCACTCGCCGTGCGCGACCGCAGTATCGTGATGCGGGGGCTGGTAGACGAAGTGGGGCGACTGCTCCATCCCAGGGAGCTCGAGCGGACGACCAGCTACAAGATGTTCCTGCCGCTGTGGAACGTCTTTGCGTTGATGAAGAGCCCACAGGGCTATTGGCCCAGCCGGCGCAAGCAGCTCGACCTCGTGGAGCTGGCGATGGTGAAGAACCGCCGCCGCCGTGGCGAGTCCGGCTCGGTCCTGGACGCCCGCGAGCAGAAGCTGCGCGCGGAGGTCGCCCAGGCCAACCAGGCCGGGGTGTTCGTCGGCGAGAGGTGAGGAGGTCATTTCCTCTCACCCACCCGCTCCCGCCCGAGTCCTCCTCGAGCGGGCTCACCGCCCCTCGAGCACCCCGACGCCACTCGCTCCGCTCATCGCGAGCTCGCTGGCGCTCGCCGCCGCTTCGACCGGAGGTCTCCGCGGCTAGCGCGCGAGGCTGCGGGCGATGACCAGGCGCTGGATCTGGCTGGTGCCCTCGTAGATCTGCAGCACCTTGGCGTCGCGCATCAGCTTCTCGACCGGGTACTCCTTGACGTAGCCGTTGCCGCCCAGGACCTGCACGGCGTCGACGGCCGTCTGCATCGCGCTGTCGGCGCCATAGGCCTTGGCAAAGCTCGACACGATCGGATCGCGGACGCCGTTGTCGAGGTTCCACGCCGCCTTCTGGTACAGAAGCCGCGTGCCCTCGGTGCGGATCGCCATCTCCGCGATCATCGCGGCGACCAGCTGGTGCTCGATGATGGGCACGCCGAACGCGACGCGCTCCTTGGCGTAGGCCAGGCTTTCATCCAGGCAGCGCTGCATCAGACCGGTGGCCATGGCGCCGATGTCGGGCCGGGTCTGGTTGAAGGTCTCCATGGCCAGCTTGAAGCCCTGGCCCTCGGGGGCGAGCAGGTTCTCCTTGTTGACCTTCACGTCCTCGAAGTGGACGACCGCCGTGTCGCTGGCGCGCTGTCCGAGCTTGTCCTCGTGCTTGCCGACCTTCACGCCGGGGCTGTCGCGGTCGACGATGAAGGCGGCGATGCCCTTGTGCTTCTTCGCCGGGTCCGAGGTGGCGAAGACGACGTAGAAGCTCGCCAACGTCGCGTTCGTGATCCACGATTTTTCTCCGGTAAGCACGTACTCGTCGCCGTGCTGGGAGAAATGCGTCTTGAGGCTGGCCACGTCGCTGCCGCCGCCCGGCTCGGTCGTGCAGTAGCTGGCGAAGACCGGTTCGGCCGTGAGCATGCCGAGGTACTTCTTCTTCTGTTCCTCGTTGCCGCCGAGCTTGATGGGAGTCAGCGCGAGCGAGTTCGCGAGCATGCTGGTCTGGATGCCGGTGCAGCCGTAGGCGAGGTGCTCGGCGATCATCGCGTTTTCCAGCTCGCCCATGCCGGCGCCGCCGTATTCGGGCGGGACGGTGGGATTGATGAGGCCGATTTCGTGGGCCGCTTCGAAGACCTCGCGCGGGAAGCGAGCTTCACGATCGCACTCGGCCGCCACGGGGATGATGCGCTCCTTCGCGAAGCGCCGCGCGGTGTCGATGAGAGCCTTCTGCTCGTCGGATAGTCCGAAATCCAGCATTTCCTCTACTCCTTTGCGCGCTCTTTGGCTTGCTTCATCTCGGCGCGCACGGCACGCGTACCAAGCGCGTATCCGATCGCGACACCGACCAAGAGAATCCCCGGAATGAAGATGAAGTGCTCGGGCGTCACGAGCCCGCGTCCTCCATGGGCTTCTCCGCGTCGCCGACAGCCCGTTCCAGATCGCCCACGCGTGACTCGAGGGCTTGCTGCCGCCGCCAACCCAGGAAGATGAAGGCGAGCAGCAGCGCCCACATCACGATGTAGGCCGCGACCAGCAGGGTGTTCGCGCTGGTGGTGTCATGGCCGCCCTGTACCGGGACGAACGCGGTCGAGCGTTGGCTCTCGACCGTCGCGGTTGGCGCGGCAACGGGCGCGGCCAGCACGTGGCCGTGCACGGCCAGCACGCCGGGGCCGAGCCCGGGATCGTTGTGGAGTGCCGAAGTCGTTGCATGGGGCATGGCTAGAGGTCCTCCGTGAGCCCGGTGGCGATGGCCCGTTCCTCGAGCCGGGACACGCGGGAGCCGAGCAGAGCCAGGCGCGCGCGACTCCAGAGCAGCAGCGCGGCCAGGAGCGTCATGGCCAGAAATCCGAGCCCGAGCGCGGTGTACATGCGCGGGTCCCCCAGTCCGCCGCCGCCCTTGGTGATGACCGTGGGGTGGTTGCCTCCCCACTTGCGCACCGAGTAGTGGATGATCGGCAGGTTCACCGTACCGAGCACACCGAGCGCTGCGGCGAACTTGCGCTCCGCGTCGCCGTCGCCGGAGAACGCGCGCATCACGACCACTGCGACGTAGATGAGCACGCTGAGCAGTGACGTGGTCAGTCGCGGATCCCACGTCCAGTACACGCCCCACGCCTTCTTCGCCCAGAGCGGCCCGCTGGTCATCACCATCAGGCCGAACACCACCGCGACCTCGGCGCCGGCCTTGGCCCAGGCGTTGCGTCCGTCGGTCGCGCGCACCAGGTACGCGGCGCTGGCGATGAAACACACGACGCCCGACAGGTACATCCCGTACGCCGCCGGCACGTGGAAGTAGAATATCTTCTGTGCCAGTCCCCCGGCGGCCAGCTGGGCCTGGGGCGTGACCAGCACGATGTAGTAGATCAGGTAGAAGAAAACTGCGGCCGTTGCGGCGAGCAGTGCGTGGAAGACGACCTTGGAGCGCTTCATTGCTGGGTCCGCCCGGAACGTAGCGGCGTGCGCGTCAGCCCGCAACCCGCGGAAATCATGGATGCTCAGACATTGCAGCTGGCCAGGGCCAGGAGGGCGGCGATCCGGGCGCGGACGACCTCGAACTGCTTGACGGCCAGGTCGAGGTCCGCCTCGCGGAGGCGCTTGGCGGCATCGACCAGATCGAAGCTGGTCCCGGTGCCATTGATGAACGCCAGCCGCGAAAGCCGGGCGTTCTTCTTCGCCAGCTGCCGCGAGCGCATGCTCACCGCCAGGTTGGCCTGGGCGACGCGCACGGCCCGCCGGGCCTGCGCGACTTCCACCTTGGCCTGGCGCCGCGCTTCCGCGAGGTTCTCCTTGGCGATGCTGAGCGAAGCTTCGTTCTGTTCGCGCTGGCCGTAGCGCACGCCGCCGTCATAGAGCTGCCAGGTGAGCACGCCGCCGATGGTCCAGGTGACATGGTTGCCGTTCGGGCTGTAGCGGGAAACGTCGACGTAGTTCAGGTCGGAAACGAAATCGACCGTCGGCAGGTACTGCCAGTCGACGCTGTCGACGTTGCGGCGTGCGACATCCACGTTGGCGCGCGACGCGCGGATGTCGGCGCGTTGGTCCAGGTCGGGTTCGATGCGGCAGGTGGAGCGCGCGTCGCGAGCCAGCGAGTCGAGCTGGATGTCGGGGCGCACGCCGTACGGGTCCGAGGAACCCAGCGAGAGGCCGAGGGACTCGCGCGCGCGCCGCAGGCTCTCGTTGGCCGACACGACCTGCGAGCGTGCCAGGGCAACTTCCTGCTCGGCGCGCAGCACGTCGACCGCGGTGGCGGCACCGAGCGCGGAGCGGCGCTTGGTCAGATCCAGCGTCGACAGCGACGAGCGCAGCGACACACGGCTGACCTCGGCCAGGCGCTCCGACGTGACCACGGTCACGATGGCATCGGCGACGCTGCCGAGTACCAGCCGCTCGGTGTCCTGCTCGCTCAGGCGCGCAGCGCGCGTCGAGTGTCGGGCCGTCGCTGTGTCGTACCAGCTCTGCGGGGCGAGCACGGGCACGCGCAGCTCGAGGCCCGCTCCCCAACGCGTGCTCGGATTGGGGATGTCTCCCTGGATCGGTCCGCTGGTACCGAAGTAGAACCCCTTTCCCGTCAGGAGGTGGTGGGTGACGCTGGCGTTGCCCGTGAGTGTCGGCAGCGCGCGGCCCAGCGCCTGCCGTGCCTGGCCCTGGGCCTGCTCGACCTGGGCGCGCGAGATGTTGAGCGTGCTCGCCTGCGCGCGCACCAGCTCGAGCGCCTGCTGCCACGACCGGAGCACGTGCGGCGGGGGCGGCACGGGCGCGAGCATGGCGTCCCTTACCTCGGGGAGATTCTTGTCGACCGGTTCGTTCGCGGCGGGCGCCGCCGGCGCTAGCGGTGCTTGGGGCTTGTCTGCGGCGGTGTCCGGCGGCGGAGCGGGCTTGGCCGGCTGCGCCGTCGCCGGCAGACTGGAGGCGAGCCCTGCGATCAGCAGGGACACGGAACAAGCGTGATGTCGTAGGGCCATGAGCCTTTCGATACTGGTACTGGGGCTGTACGCAAAGCCCCAGTCGTCGCGGGCGGGCTAGCCCTCCGAGCCCTGGCGCCTGGCAGAGCGCCGGGGCGACGCCGATCCGGCCTGTTGTTGCTGCCTGCTGGACGTTCCGGCCTGCTGCCCGGCGGCCGACGCAGTCTTCCGGCCGACGGCGCTGGCACGCGCCTGCCAGTCGGCGAGCAGGCCTTCCGCGCGGGCCGGCTCCGCGGGCAGGGCCTGCGACAGCACACGGCGGGCATCGCGGAGCCGACCGACCCGGACCAGCGCGTGCGCGTAGGAGCCGGCGATCTCCACCTCGTCGGGGGCCAGCCGGTAGGCGGACAGGAGGTGCGGCAGCGCACCACGCGGGTTGTCGAAGGCGAGGTCGAGCAGATGGCCGAGATTGTGTGCAGTGGCCGCGCAGTCCGGGGCCAGCGAGCGCGCCCGCAGATACGCGAGGCGGGCGCATCGGTAGTTGCCGAGCATCGAATGCGCGAGCCCCAGCACGCTCCAGGCGTCTGCGTCGTCGGGCGCGCTCTCGAGTACATCGAGGCAGAGTCGGGCGGCGCGCCACGGCTGGGTGCCGGCGAGCAGCGCCGAAAGCTCGTGCCGCGCGAACAGCTCGATGTCGCTGCCCGGCTGGGCCCGGCGGGCGAGGTTGTCGAGCATCGGGACCAGGTCGCGGGGGCCGAGGTCGTGGGCGATCGCCCACTTCACGTTGGCGAGCAACCGCTCCACGTTGTGCTGCTTCACGCGCGTCATCCAGGATAGTTGGTAGCGTTCCGTACGCCTTCGCGCAATCGCTTTCGGGCTACAAAACGTGCGTTATCTGCGCCTGTCGGCGAAAGCGCCGGGCGTGGTCGATCGCGTCTCGAATCCGCGTCGATAGTCCGTTATGATCTGCGCCCCCGGGGAGGGAACGAACTACGCGCGGGCGCGCGCCTCCTCGGCGATCGCCTGCTTGCCGGCAATGGTCGCGCCGTTCAGCGTCTCGATCACTCTCGTCAGGGCGTCGCGGCGCACGCCGACGAAGGAATGCCGCTGGCGCACATGCACGTAGTCGGTGTCTGCCGCCGTGATGCCGCCCTGCTCGAGCAGCGCCTCGAAGTCGCTGGGCTGTGCGCCGTCCTTCTTGCCGACGTTCACGAACACTTCCGCCACGTCGCCGCCTGTCGCCGGCTTCTCCTCGTCCTTGTTCTCTGCTGCGCTGTCGTCGGAGCTGCTTTTCGTGCGGCGTGCCCGGCGCGGCCGCTCGGCGCGGGTCGCGTCGTCCTTTTTCGGCGTGTCCTCGCTCGGCTGGCGCGCCTCGCGCCGCCTGCGCGGACGCTCCGGTTTCGGCTCCGGCGCTGCCTCTTCAGCCACCGTCCGCGGTGCCCTGGTCCGGCGAGCGGCGGTGGCTTCCTCCGCGGCATCCGAACGCGCGCCGAGGTGGTCGCGGAGCAGCCCGGCTATGATCGCCTCGGAGTGCTCATGCGTGAGTAGCCGCCGCGCGAGCGCGAGGTCGTCGGGGTGCACGGGCTTGTTCGCGAACCCCTCCGCGAACATCTCCACCAGATCCGTCTCCGCCCGCGTCCTCAGCTCGCGCTGGCTGGGCAGCTGCTTCTCGATCGGGCGGATCTTGTAGGTCAGCCTGAGCAGGTACAGGTTGCCGATGTCGCTCGGCGTGATGAGCGAGATGGCAGTGCCCGTGCGGCCGGCGCGACCGGTGCGGCCGGTGCGGTGCACGTAGGCCTCGGTCGATTCGGGGAAGTCGAAGTTGATGACGTGGGTCAGATGCGAGATGTCGATGCCGCGCGCCGCGACGTCCGTCGCCACGAGGAAGCGCAGCTCGCTCTTGCGCGTCGCCGCCATGACCTTCTCGCGGTCGCTCTGCGCGAGGTCCGCGTTGAGCCAGTCGGCGGCGAAACCCTGCTGCTGGAGCGCCGCCGCCACCCGCTTGGTGTCGTCGCGCGTGTTGCAGAACACGATCGCGCTCTCCGGATCCTCGATCTCGATCAGCTGCACCAGCTCGGCCACCTTGTCGCTGCGCGTCAGGTACACGAAATGGTCGATCTCCAGTGCGCCGATCTGGTCGCCGCTCAGCGTGAGGAACTCGGGCTCCTTGAGCCGGGTTTCCGCTACGCGGCGGATGGCCGGCGGCAGCGTGGCGATGAACAGGAGCGTCTGCCGCGCCTCGGGCAGAAAGCCCATGATGTGGGTGATCTGTGGCAAAAAGCCCATCGACAGCATCTCGTCGCTCTCGTCGAGCACGAGCGTCCGGATGTGCGCGGGGTCGAGCGTGCCGCGGCGCAGGTGGTCGAGCACGCGGCCCGGCGTGCCGGAGACGATCTGCGCGCCGTCCTTTATCTGCTGGACCTGCCGGGGCATGGGTGCGCCGCCGTAGACCGCGGCGACCTTCACGCCGCTGTGCTTGCCGAGCGACTCGAGCTCCCTCGACACCTGCAGCGCGAGCTCGCGCGTGGGGCACAGGACCAGCGCCTGGACCTCGGCGGTTCCCTTCTTCACCAGCCCGTCGATGAGCGGTATGCCGAAGGCGGCGGTCTTGCCGGTGCCGGTGCGCGCCTGCACTGCCAGATCGCGGCCGCGCATGGCCGGCTCGAAGACAGCGCGCTGCACGGGGGTGGGGTGGGTGTAGCCGAGCTCGTCGACCGCCTGGCGCAGCTCCGCCGACAGGGGGAGCGAGTCGAACGTGGGTGGGGCTGTGCTCGGTTCGGAATTGGTTTCGGACATGTCTCTCTAGTTCCCGATCGCGGGACGTGGTTTTCCTGGCGTGGAGCGGCGGCAGCTTAGTGCGGGAGGTCGGGGCTTTCCACCGATCCCGATGCCTTCGGGGCTGCCCCGAACATCCGCCCCTCGATCGCCTGCACCTCGCGGCGGCGCCGTGCGAGGTCGGATGATTCGTAGCGGACCGCGCTTTCTTCCGCATAGCGCAGCTCATCGATGACGGCGAGGGCCTTCAGCGCCTCCTGGTCGCCCTTGCAGCGGCTTCCGATGGCCGCCCGGTGGGACCATTCGGGCTGCAGCGCACGCCGGAACTGGTCCAGCATGGCGCGTTCCCCGCCGGTCTCGGCCGCGGCGGCCTGCCGCGCCCGCCGCACCGCGAAGATCAGCCCTCGGGTGCCCTGGTGACAGCTCATCGCGGTGGGAACGGTCGGCGGGGCCCAGACCTGGATGAAGATCTCGGTCGCGGAGACTGCGGTGAAGCCGGCCACGAGGAGCGCGAACACTGCGACTCCGGCCCTGCGACCGCGCCGGCGGACGCGCTCGATCCGGCCGGAAGGTGAGTCCGCCATCCCTCCGCCTCTACATCACTGGTCACGGTTCCGCCACAGGGCGTCGGCGTCGTGGTACGTCTTGACCGTTGAAGGGGGCTCTACCATAGTGGTTTCACAAGAATTTGAAACCAACGAAACCTGCCATGACGCTAGCTCCGGATGAAGCAGTGGGTGCGCTCGAGCGTGCTGCGGTCGCGCGCAGCGCGGATGCCGGGCTGCAGGCGCGGCTTTCGGCCGTCCAGTCCCTGCTCGGCGACGACCTGGCCTGGGTCGAGCAAGCGCTCGAGCAGGCCGTTGGCGACGGGCCGGCGCCGGCTACCGAGGCCGCGCGGCATCTGGTGGCGCGCGGCGGCAAACGCGTGCGACCGCTGGCGCTGCTGCTCAGCGCGGCGTGCTTCGGTCCCATTCCACCCGTGGCGCGCGAGCTCGCGGTCGTGGCGGAGCTGGTCCACTCGGCGACGCTGCTCCACGACGACGTGGTCGACCAAGGTGACGAGCGCCGCGGCGCGCCGGCTTCCCGGCTCCTGTGGGGCAACGGGATCAGCGTGCTGGGCGGCGATCTGCTTCTGGTCCACTCGCTGTCGCGCGCCCTGACGCACGCGCCGGAAGTGATGCCCGATCTGGTCGGCACGCTGCGCCAGCTGGTCGAAGGCGAGATCCTGCAGCTGCGCGGTCGCACCGAGCTCGATGTCTCGGAGGAGACGTACGAGCGCATCCTGCGCGGCAAGACGGCGTCGCTGTTCGCGTGGGCGACGCGCACCGGCGCCCGTGTGGCCGGCGCGGACGAAGGCCACCAGGCGCGTCTCGGCTGTTTCGGCGAGCGCCTGGGCATCGCCTTCCAGCTCGTCGACGACGTGCTCGACTACTCCGGCGAGCAGACAGGCAAGACGCTGCTCGCCGACTTGACGGAAGGCAAGCTCACGCTGCCGCTGGTGCTGGCCGTGGCGCGGGTGCCGGAGCTCATCGGGCCGCTCTCGCGCATCCACGCCGGCGATCGCGAGCCGGTCGAGCAGGTGAGCCGCGTGGTCGTGGAGTGCGGCGCCTGCGACGAGGTGCGCCGTCGCGCCAGCGAGCAGACCCGCCGCGCCGTGGACGAACTGGAAGCGCTCGTGCCGGGCCCGGCGCGCACGTTGCTCGAAGGCGTGGCCTACCAGCTTGCTGAACGCGCCGCCTGAGCGCGACTGTTCTGGAAATCGCGGCCTGCCTCGGTGCTATGGTGGCTTTGATGGCCGACACCCGGGCACCCAGCACGCTCTGGAAGAGCGAGCTCCTGGTGACCGAACTCATCGGGCGCCTGATGGAGTTCTGGGGCTTCAAGCGCAACATGGGACGGGTCTGGTCGGTCCTGTACCTGTCCCTGCAGCCGCTGTCTGCGGCGGACATCCGCGAGGTGCTCCAGCTCTCCGCCGGCGCGGTCAGCATGACGCTCAGCGAGCTTTCGCGCTGGAGCATGGTGAAGAAGGTCTGGGTGCCCGGCGAGCGCCGCGACTACTTCACTGCCGAGGTGCAGCTCTGGAAGATGATCTCCCGCGTCTTTGCCGAGCGCGAGGGCGGCGAGATCAGCCACGCCATCGAGGCCTGCGAGGAAGCACTGGCGTCGCTCGAGCCGCATCTCGAATCGAAGGATGAAGCCGAGCTGGCGCGCGCCGAGCTGCAGCGCTCGCGCATCACCGCGTTGCTCGACCTCGCCCATCTCGACAAGCGCCTGCTCGACATGTTGCTCTCCACCGCCAAGCTCGACGCCGAACCCCTCTCGCACATCACGCTCGATCAGAGCGACGAGTAGCCCGGAAGCGGCCCTAGTTCAGCGGCATCTTGCCGGCGGCGTTCGCGGCGGCTGCGGCCGCTGCGAGGCGGTCGAGATCGGTCTCGATGAAGGTGGCGGTGACCTCGCGCTCCAGCGCCGCCTTGATCTCGCCCTCGACGAGCTCCAGGGAGCCGGCGAGGCGCTCGACGTTGCGCTGGTAGACGAAGATGCGAGCCGTGGGCGGACCGCCGCTCTCGGCGTCGAGGCCGTCGAGCAAGAGGAGCGCGCGCGGGTCCACGCCGTCGACCACGACTTCCACGCCCGGCACGTTCGACACGAACAGCTCGTCCTCCCTGAGGAAGCGGCGCAGTGACTCGTCGAGCGAGGCCAGCGCCTTCTTCGCGGTCATGGCGAAGGTCTCGGGTGTGAGCGTCCAGGCGGGGGAGGGGAGCGCGAGATCCAGCTCCCGCGAGCGCAGGAACGCCTGCGTGGCTCCGGCCGTGTCGCCGCGCTCGTCGCGCACCAGGCCCAGGTAGTAGGCGGCTTCGGGATTGCCCGGCGTCTTCTGGACGGCGTCCTCGATGAGCGGCGCCGCGCGCTCGAGCTCGCCGATCTCGTAGAACGCCCGGCCGACGAGGAACGCGTGGTTCGGGTTCGTCCACGGGCCCGGCGGGAACTTCGAGCAGAGCGCTTGCGCTTCTGCCAGGTTGTTGTCTCCGAGCAAGGCGTCGAACTCGAGCAGCAGCGCGTCGATTACCTCGTCGTCGTTCTCGGCGAGGTCGAGCGCGTGGTCGCACATGCGAATCGCCTCTTCGAAATCGCCCAGCGGATGGATGTAGACCTCCGCGGCGTTCAGCATCGCTTCCAGGTAGGTGTCGTCGAGCGCGATCGCCTGCCGGTAGTTGTCCACGGCTTCTTCGAATTCGCCCTGGAGCGCAGCGACGTAGCCGAGCAGGTTGTAGGCCTCGGGCGACTGGCTATCGAGCTCGAGCGCGCGGCGGGCGCTGAGCTCCGCGCCTTCCGAGTCGCCGCGCTGGACGAGATCCCAGCCTCTGTCGAGGTGTGCGGTGAACTGATCCATCTGCCAGCTTCTGGCTATTGGACCCACGGGCGGCTCGAGTCAAGCGGCGGGCCGCGGAGCGCCGCGGAGCGGCCAGCGAGCGACAGCGAGCGTGGGTGGAAGAGGAGCCCAGGAGGAGCCTACTTGTGGCCTCTCCTGCACGTTTAGTGGGCGCATGACATGACCCTCGCGTTACGCCGCCGCCACCGCAGCGGGGCTGGGACATCGTCGCAGTGGCGTAAGCAGGATTCCGGAGCAACACAGTCGTAT
>Ga0114931_10000738_pt1 | contig 40691 bp, 47 predicted proteins | sample 2SBtaG_FD_89579 | JGI IMG/M metagenome (GOLD analysis project Ga0114931, IMG submission 89579) | Deep subsurface microbial communities from Kolumbo volcano to uncover new lineages of life (NeLLi) - 2SBTROV14_V59a metaG | ecosystem: Environmental > Aquatic > Marine > Volcanic | place: Kolumbo... | reverse complement strand
TGAGCGCAATTGCATTGCTGCTCGCACCCCGCCGAAACCACCGGTCGAGTAGGTGACGATTGCAGATGGTTTCCAGAAGTACTCTTCAAGGAAATGGTCTAATATATTAGTTAATGCTGGCGGAATACTGTGATTGTATTCTGCACTCACAATAATGATTGCATCTGCGTTTCTGAAGAGCTCTGAAAGATGTTTCATGACTGGTGGCGCATCATCTTTGAATTACTTGTACATCCTGTCCAACAAAGGCAACTGTTCTTTGAGGGGGTCGATGACCGCCACGTGATTGCCTCTCTTCTCAAGAACCTTCTGGAAGAATCGTACGGCTTTTATGCCTTCACGTTGAGTCCTGACCGAACCATAGACCAATACGATATTCATTTTTCTTTACCTCTCTTATCTGAAATGTATCCTTTGAGTAACATCCGGCCCATAGGTGACAGTTTGACATGCAAGCTCTTACCCTCCATCTTCGTCTCAATGAGGCGGTGGTCTTTCAAGCCCTTGTACTTATGGTTGCCATTAATATGGTACGACAACAGAGAGATCGACATCTGCAGTCTTTGGGCTATTTTGCCAATCTGCTCAAACTTTTTTTCGTCGAGCGTCCTGAGAATCTCCATCTTATTCTCGCTCAGTTCACGATAATAGGAAAGCTTCAATATCGGCAAGAGAACAGTCATATCCCCCATCACATCAAACGCTTTCAGGCCATTCGCATATGCAGCACTGAGTGCTGCACACGTGGTCGTGTGGTTGCCGGTTGCGACGTTGACAATGAGATCCTCATTGTCATAAATGAAGCAGAGATTGGCGAATGCTTGAAATGTGGCTTCAAGGATATTCCCTTGCAATTCCTTTATCTCTGTCTTGATGGTGAACTCTTCAAGCTTTTTGGAAAGCCTCTTCGCTTCTTTCACGTGCTCTTTTGTGGCGAGAAGGATGACTTTCTCAGTGGGGAATGCTTTCATACCGATAAATAACGCTGTTGAATTATCGCCTACGGGAGCGATGATGATATGACCCATAGCGTAGATGTTCTCAGGCCACTATATATACTTTGCTTTGATTATACAAACAAACTTTTGAATTATTGCGAGCATGGCGAGGGCCCTTGTTCCGAAACTACATTAAAGGCGACGTCAGCCGTGCCGCGCACACTCCAGGCAGATTCACTCTCAGAAAGCTATATATAGACTCGTCTGCGCCTCCTGTTGCAAGGGGCTATAGTGTAGCTTGGTATCACTCCAGGTTTGGGTCGTGATGCACATCACGCAAAACACCTGGTAACCGGGGTTCAAATCCTCGTAGCCCCATTCTTCATGCGCCTATCGTGCAGCAGGGTGAAGTCCCTGAAGAAGACATCGGCGTCGACTGTCTGTTTCTACACAGCCATGCAGGAGCAAAGCTTTATAAACGACTTGCGATTCGTGTGCGCCATCGGGGTCTCACTATGGCAGAGAAGCATGAGAAGGGCGTGAAGCGCTACGGTGTCCGTTACGGACGGACGACGAAGAAGAAGCTGGGTCGGATTGAAGCCTTGCAGAAAGGCACGCACCAGTGCCCCTACTGCCATTACGTCAAGGTCGCCCGCATCTCGGCAGGCATCTGGCACTGCAGCAAGTGCGACGCAACCTTCACGAGCAGGGCCTACGTCGTGACCAAGCCGGCCGCGGTCAAGACTGAACGGAGCCTCGAAATCTAGGTGTGGATGATGGCGTACAAGTGCTTCAGTTGCGGGAAGAACATCAAGGAGGAGCACATCAAGAAGAAGGTCCGCTGCATCTACTGCGGCAGCAAGGTCATCTTCAAGGAGCGCAGCGTCGGCACCAAAGTGCTGTCGCGATGATTACTGCACGCATCACCCTGCCGTTCGAGGAATGCCTCGAAAGCTTCCTTGCCTCCGAGAGATTCCAGCATCCCCGCGCCTCGTACACGACGAGACGAGAAGGGAAACACCTCACGATTGATATCGAAGCGCGGGACGCCACGGCTCTCAAGACGGCCGTGAACAGCCTCGTGCGCATCCTCGTGGTGCATGAGAAGGCGAAGAACGTATGAACCCTGAGCTGCACGAACGGATTCAGAAGCTCCAGCTCCTGGAGGAGAATCTCAACGCGAACCTCGGCCAGAAGCAGCAGGCGCAGATTCAGCTCATGGAGCTGGAGAGCGCGAGCGCTGCCCTGCAGGAGGCGAAAGAGTCGTTCAGCATCATCGGGAATGTGATGGTGCAGCGACCGAATAAGGATATCAGCAAGGACATTTCCGACAAGATTGAGCGGGTGAATCTCCGCATCGCGGCCCTGGAGAAGCAGGAAAAGCAACTCAAAGACAAGGCAGAAGGTCTGCAGAAGGCCATCCTGCAGAAGATGGAGAAGAAATGAAGGTGAAGGTCACATGGCAACATTCGATGACGTATCGCAGGGACTCAGGATGCTCCTGGAAGAGCAGGGCACGCCTCGGAACGTGCGCGAGAAGGTACAGGACATGCTCCAGGAGATCAAGGGAGAAGGTGAGGTTCGCCTCAAGGCCGACCAGCTGCTCTCGAAGCTGGACGACCTGCAGAGCGACGTGAACATCCCGAGCTACATCCGGACGCAGCTCTGGAGCATCAGTTCTATGCTGGAAGATATTGAGGAATAAGATATAAAAAAGTTTCTAGCTTGGCATTCCACCCGCCATCTGCGCGTAGTAGTCTTCCATGCTGAGTGGTTTCGCCGGAGGCTCGAAGTCACTCGCCGTGACGCTGGTGCTGTAGCTCGTCGCTTCCCATTTGATCGTGCCCTGCTGCATCTTCTGCTCGCTGTACAGCATGACGCCTTCCTTGCTGAAGCACTGCTCGTTGCTTATCGCACCCATCGGGCCGCTGAGGTCGATGAGGAAGCACTCTGCTGTGGTACCCGCGATGGTGCGTGTCGAGGTCTTGGTGACCGTGACGTCGGGCTCTTCGAACTGCTCCTGTATGTCGAGGGGCGTGTTGCCGGGCTGGACGGCATCCATGAACAGGCAACTCCACTCACCCTGCTTATTGCAGAGGATGATCTTGTCCGCGAGTTGGTACTGGCGCGTCTGGATGGTGTCGCCCTCGATGATGTTGGTGATGTCGGTGCGTGTCTTGTTCTTCTGAACGTAGAGCACAACTGTGCCGGTCTTCTGGGCGAAGGTGTCTTTCGTGTCGTAGGTGACGGTGAAACCGACGTCCGTCCCCTTGGCGAGGAAGGCGTCGAGCGCTTGTTTAGTGGCATCCCCTTTGTCTGCGTGCTTCTCCTGCACCTGGGTGACGACCTTGTTCGCCGCAGGGCCTGGTGGGAGCTGGTTGTTCGTAAGCTGTTGCTGGCTGCAGGCCGCGAGGAGAAGGAGCGCGACAACTCCAACAAGATATATGGCTTTCATTGTTTCACCTTGCTTTTCCTGATTGTGATGCGCTGCTTGGCGAAGAGCGCGTTCGGGATGACGATGATGTCCTTGCTCTTGGTCTCGATGATCGTCTCGAGGAGGGTGACTTCTTGCACCGCACCTTCCGTGCCATCCACCTCGAGCCGCGTCCCGGGTCGTAGCTTCTGCTTGAGTGTCAGGCCGCTGGCCGCGTTGGGGATGATGTCCTTGAGCGCGATGAGGAAGCTGACTGCGATGGCGAAGAGGATGATGCCGAGGATAATCTCAAGCACGACTGTGGTGAGGCCAACTGCATTGAGCGCCAGGATGATGCTGATGAGATAGACGAGGCCCGCGACGAGATTGCTCAGCCCGCGTTCCAGACTGAGTTTCCAGCCGAGCATGCGCTTGACAAAGCCGTCCAGGTGGAGATCCCTGAGGAGCTGCTTCGTGAGCTGCCCGAGGATCTTGCCGATGAGGAAGCCGAGGAAGAGGATGAGGAAGAAGATGACAATCTTGTTCAGTGAGGGTGTGAAGCCTTCCATGAACTCTTGAAGCCACTTGAGAGCTTCGCTGACGGCCATGCTGCGTGAGAGACAAGAAGCGTTTAAAAGCTTTAGGATGGCTCGGAAGCAATATTTCCATATGGAAAATAATCTGGTAGATGCGCAAGGAACGACACAGCCGAGTAGATAAGGGAGGATTATTAACAGCGAGATGTCAGAACTGATTCGGCCCTGAGGATCTACTTCTTCTCCACGCAGGCCTTGACGAGACCATAGAAGAGTGGTGCCGGTTTCAACAGGCTTGATTTGAGTTCCGGATGGCTTTGCGTCGCAACGAAATACTTCAGCTTCGGATTCTCGATGAACTCGACGAGCTTCTCGTTTGGACTCATCCCTGCAAGGACCATGCCGTGCTGCTCCAAGACCTTATGATACGCAGGGTTCACCTCGTATCGGTGGCGGTGGCGCTCGCTCACCTCCTCCTTGCCGTACAGCTCGTGGATGATGGTGCCTTTCTTGAGGTTCGCGGGGTACGCGCCGAGACGCATCGTACCGCCCTTCTTGGTCACGTTCTTCTGCTCCGGGAGGATGTCCACGACCGGGTGCTTCGTCTTCTCGTTCACCTCTGTGGAGTTCGCATCCTGCAGGCCGCAGACGTTGCGGGCGAACTCGATGATGGCCATCTGGAGGCCGTAGCAGATGCCGAGGAAGGGGATATCATGCTCGCGGAAGTACTTCACCACAGCAATCTTCCCCTCGACGCCTCTGCTACCGAAACCGCCGGGAACGATGACGCCAGCCACGTCCTCCATGTCCTTGGTGAAGTCGTGCTTCTCGCTCGTCTCCAGCCACTTGAGATCGATGCCGACATCGAAGGCCGCTTGGCAATGGTGCAAGGCCTCGATAATCGAGGCATAGCTGTCTTCCAACGCGGTGTACTTGCCCGCGATGGCGATAGTGATCCGCTTGGTGTGCTCGGCCGTGAGCCGGTCGACGAGGGCACGCCACTTCGCGTTTTCTTTCAGCCCGTTCATGTTGAGCTCTTCGTCGATGATGCGGAACATGCCTTGCTGGGCGAAGTTGAGCGGTATCTCGTAGATGCTGTTCATGTCCTGGGCGTTGAGCACGCGGTCGGGCTTGACGTCGGCGAAGAGGGCAATCTTCCTGCGTTCCTTTTCTGCCAGGGGTTCGTGGCAGCGTGCGAGGATGAGGTCCGGGATGATGCCTCGCTGGCGCAGCATCGAGACTGATTGCTGCGTCGGCTTCGTCTTGTGTTCGTTCACATGCTCCGGCTTGGGCACGTAGGTGAGATGGACATACATGATGTTGTCGCGGTCGACGTCGTGGCGGAGCTGTCGCGCAGCCTCTATGTAGAGCTCATTCTCGATGTCGCCTATCGTGCCGCCCACCTCGATGAGCATGACCTCCGCGTCTTCTTCTTCTGCGATGCGGAGCCACCATGCCTTGATGAGGTCCGTGACGTGCGGGATGAGCTGTACGGTCTTGCCGAGATACCCCCCTTCCCGTTCCTTCTCGCGGATGCGCTCGTACACCTTCCCCATGGTGAGGTTCCATTCGAAGGTGCAGGTGATGTCGAGAAAGCGCTCATAATGCCCGAAGTCCATGTCGACCTCGCCGCCGTCATCGAGGACGAAGACCTCGCCGTGCTCGATGGGGTTCATCGTGCCCGGGTCGACGTTGAGGTAGCCATCCGCCTTGATCGGCACGACCTTGTACTTCTGCGCGAGCAGGTTGCCGATGCTCGCGGCGGCCACGCCCTTGCCGAGTCCTGAAAGAACGCCGCCGGTGACGATGATCCACTTGACCGAGCGCTGCCTGTCCTTCTTCGCTTTCCCAGAATCCTTGGCCATGACGGGAGGTGCAGGGCGGCATGATGCTATATAAAGATTTATGTTCCGAAAGAGCCATGCACATCGTGGCCGGAAGCTGTCCGGACGCGAAGACGGCAATGAATGAAATCACGAAAAAGTGTTTTTGCGACAAAAGCTGTTGCGGTGCAAAGCGTTTACATAAAAGGGTTTAAAGGGGGGGAAACACGTTACGCAGGTGTGTGAGTGGGTCAGCTCTCGCTCTTCTCTAGGTTCATGGCCAGGAGCGCGGCATGCACATCCTGGAACAAGGGACCGCCGTAGTGCAAGTCCCTGGCCCAGGCATCATCGGTCAGTATTACCACCTCTTGTTCTTCTGTGTGCCTTATGGGAACGCTCCTTAAATAGTCTTGAGAAGCGCATATCCATAAAGCTTAAAAAGAGAGAAAAGGCTTAAAAAGGAAGGAAGGAATTCTCCAAGCATGATATTCTCCAGTCTGTCCCCGAGCTGGTTCCTCGGCTTCGACGCAATCCTCGCCGTCCTCTTCCTCCTCATCACTGGGGTAATCGCCCTCTATGCCTTCAAGGCTTATCGGTTCACCGGCCAGCGGCGCTTCCTCTGGTGGGCAATCGGCTTCCTCAGCCTCACGGCCGGGTACGCGGTGAGCGCCTTCGCGAACTACTACCTCTACGCGCGCATCATCCAGGCGGTCAGCTCACCAGTACCGGGCGCGCTCGATTTCAACTGGCTCCACTTCCTCGGCCATCTCGCTAATACTGGCTGTTTCATCGGGGGCTACCTCCTGCTCGCGATGGTGATGCTCCGCTTCGACGACACGCGGCTGATTACTCTCTTCACGAGCATCGTCGCCGTCCTCAGCATCGCCATCGTCCTGTCCGGCTACCCGCTCCTGCTCACCCTCACGAACGTCGTCCTGCTCGGTCACATCGTGTTCTTCATCTGGTTCTCGCCCACAGGTAAGCACGAGCAGCAGCCCAAGGTGCTCAGGCCCACGCTCAAGAGGCTCGTCGCGGCTGGTTTCTTGTTGCTCTTCCTCGGCCAGCTCGCCTACCTCCTCCTGCCGCTCGCGGAGTCGGCCTACGTCGTCGGCAACGCCTTCGAGCTCCTCGGCTTCACCCTCCTCGCGGCGAGCATGCTCCTCATCCTAAAAAAATGAAACCGAAACGCTCACAGCTGGAAGTCATCCATGACATGCTCGCGAGCGTGCAGCGCAAAGGCGGCCGGATCAGGCCGACGCAGCTGCTCTCCAAGTCGAACCTCTCGTACAAGATGATGCAGGAATATCTCGTCCTGCTCGACGAGCGCAAGCTCATCAAAGAAGAGCGAGTGAAGGACAAGAAATTCTATCTCCTCACCGACAAGGGCTACGCCTTCCTCACCGAGTACAGGAGACTGAGCGCCTTCACCGAAGCGTTCGGGCTGTGAAGCTCATTCTAGCTCAACAACCTTATCATGGCAGCTCTCGACGAAGAGGAGCGAGAAGAGACAAGTGCCGAGGAGGAAAGCCTCAGGCCCCAGTTCTCACCGCATTCGAACATGGACCCAGAGACGGGGTCACTCCGTTCCCAGCCTCTGGACCCCTCGAGTAACTGGAAGGAAAAAGAATGGGCCCAGAGGGATTCGAACCCCCGACCTGTCGGTTAAGAGCCGACCGCTCTAGCCAGACTGAGCTATAGGCCCGGTACGGGATTTCTGGTCGTGAACCACGAACCGTTTTTAAACGTTGCGGCGCATATTTTTTATACGTGGAGGACCTCAACACGAGCGTGACAGGGGAAAAGCGAGCGAAGAGGCCGACCGAGAAGGCCACGACCACAAAGACCGAGCCGATGGCGGACAGCGAGACCAAGAAAGAAGTCCGGGGACGGCGTCGTGACCGCGGCGAGCGCGCGGCTCGACTGGGCGGAGAACGTCGTGGTGAACGGCTCGTGCGCCGGCACTGAGCTACTGCATACAGAGATGCTCGACCCGGTCCGGTATCCTGCCGTGTTCGGGGAAGTGCAAGCTCTCCCGGCCTCGTGAAAGCCTAGCCGCGCAGGCATTTCTCTCCGGAAAGATGCACAGAACCGAAACATATTAAAAGAATAATGAATTATTATTCATAATGGAAACAGATAAAGGAGACAGAGGAACAGGTCGGGGGAGAGAATTCGGAAGAGGCCCCGGACGGCCACGGATGCGACGTCGCTGCGGCAGAGTCATCACCAACACCCTGAAGCCGTTTGGCGTTCCCTTCCTGGAGCTCGAGAGTATCGAGATGAGTGCCAGCGAAGCCGCAACGCTCCGACTGGCAGACCTCGAAGGAAAGAACCAAGAAGACGCTGCTGCAGAGATGGGCGTCAGCCAGCCCACCTTCCATCGCGAGCTCAAGGAAGCGCGTAGGAAAGTCGCCGATGCCCTCCTCAACAGGAAAGCGCTCACCATACAAGCAGACGGAGGTGAAACTATGCCAAACAAGGATGGAACTGGCCCGGAAGGGAAAGGTCCGAGGACCGGTCGCGGTAGGGGAGCATGCCCTGCCGAGAAGGACGCGGACGGGAACGAAATCTCGGCCCCGTTCTGGCGCTCCGGGCAAGGCCTCGGCAAGGGACTCGGCCGCGGGCTTGGCCGCAGGATGAGCCGCCGCTAAACGCTTTTTTCACGTATTCACCACTGTTCTATCTCTTCCTTGACCATCTTGCTGAATTGTGCGAAGTGATCCTGGATACGCTGCTTCATCGCGTCCTTGTTCTGGGGCAGGTAATGGTATTGGTAGCCGCCATTCTCGAGATTGTACTGGCGCCGCTGCACCAGGCCCTTGGCGACGAGGACCTTGATGTTGCGCTGCACGGTCGTGCGGTCCCTGCCCAAGTCTCTCGCAATCTCCTCCACTGCACGCTCGTCTTTTGCAAGCAGTACCTTGAGGATGCGGAACTGGGGATCGCTCAGGCCGAAGCTGCAGCGCAGCACCTGGTCAATCGGAAATTTCTTGCAGGCGAAATTGAGTTCCATCGCGCGCACCTCCTGTGCATCTTTTGCACCCTTTCGCGCACCACTCAGGTTTGTATATAAGTGAGCACCCTTTCACTCGTGCAAATCAAAATCACTAGTGTAAAAGAAACGCATCACCATTTATAACTTTTTTGATAGACTGGTTCTGAGAAGCCAGATTAACGTGGAAGCGATGAACCCATACAACACTCTCCTCAAGCGTATCGCACATTTCCAAGTTGCGCATCCCTATCTGACACTCATGTTCATCGGCGCGATCACCATCGTCTTCCTCGGCGGCGTCGCCAAAGTGCAGACCGTTGCGGCATTAGAGAACATGATGCCGTCCTCGCTCGAAGAGATTAGCGCTTTCAACGCGCTGCGCGACGCGGGCGACGGCCAGGACATGATAGCGGTCGTGGTCGAACTCGACCCGGAGAGCACCCTCCCTAGGACCGACATTCTCGACTACGAGGTGTACGAACACGTCAAGCGTCTCAGCGACCAGCTCAGCGGCGAGACCGACATCCTCGCAGTCTACTCGCTCTCCTCGGTGCTCGAGAGCATGGCTCATGCCCCCCTCGACGAGCAGACTTTCGATGCGCTCACGCAAGACCCGCTTGTGCAGGCGCAGCTCCTCAACTACGTCAACCGCGCGCGCACCAACACCATCATCATCGCTACGACAGACGTGAGCGCGAACGACGCGCGCATGAAGCTGCTCGCACGCCGAATCGTCAAGGACACGGAGAGCGTCGGCAGCCCGCCCGGCATCACGCACAGGCTGACTGGCACGCCGATTATCCAGCAGGAGCTCGGCAAGCTGATTAACCACGACCGCTCAGTCACGCAGAACATCTCTACCTTGTTCGTCTTCATCATCGTCATGCTCCTCTTTGGCACGTTCACGAGCGCGCTGGTGCCGATTATCGTCGTGACGCTCAGCGTCACCTGGCTCTACGGCACGATGGGCTACACAGGACTGCCCATCTCAACCCTGGCCGGCGGCGTCGCAGCGATGGTAATCGGCATCGGAATCGACTACGCCATCCATCTCATGAGCAAGTACAAGTACGAGCGCAAGCACGGCCTCGACATCGAGGAAAGCGTCGAGGCGGCCGTCACTGACACGGGCATAGCGCTCACCGGCGCGAGCGTCGCCACGATGCTCGCCTTCCTCGCCTTCCTCACCGGAGCGATGCCCGAGATGCGCCGCTTCGGCATCCTCATGACGCTCGGCGTCGGCTACAGCTTCCTGCTCAGCATCGGTGCCCTCCCAGCGCTGCTCATCCTGGAGGAGCGTCTCTTCTACCGGCTCCGCAGACACCTCCACTTCGGCCCTGAAGGTGAGTATTTCCTTGCGACGCAGGACGAGGCCTGTCCGCCAGGTTACGCCCCCGTCGAGGGAGAGGACAAGGAGCTCCAAGCTCACGTGACCACGAAGTTCAAGGTCTACAAGAGGAATGGGAATGAGCAGACGCGACGGAAAGGTCATGCAAACAAGCGCGAAGAGCGGAAAGGTCGCGCCGAGAGTCACGATACGATGGAACGGAAGATGACGACACGGAGGCGGACGCGATGAGCCTCGAGAGTCTCGGACGCGCCATCGGCGAGCGACAGGAGCGCAGGCCAATGCGCTTCCTCCTCATGGCTCTGCTCGTCACCCTGGCGACACTGCCGGGACTGCCGCTCCTCATCAACCACGTTGAGCCCTCGATCGAGAAAGTCCTGCCACAGGACGTCGAGGTCGTGCGGACGATGAACGCGATGCGCTCGCAGTACGGCGCCGACATGATGTACCTCGTCCTCCAGCCTAGCCCCTCATCCGGCACGGTGACGGATCTGCGCAGCCCGGACGTGCTGCGCTATGAGGACCTGCTCGCGCAGAAGCTGCGCGAACGAGAGAGCATCCTCGAGGTGCAGACCCTCACCGACCTCGTGCGCCGCGACAATAGGGGTACGCTGCCAATCGATACGGACACGACGCGCCGCCTGATTGCACAGGATCCGTCGAGTCCGCTCTTCCTCGGGGAGGGAGACGACCTCGCGATTATCCACATCAGGAGCGACACAGGGGCGAGCGCACAGCTCATCCGCGAGACGGTCGATGCCATCGGCGAGGACGTTGCCTCGCTCGAGGCGAACAACCCTGGTGTCACGCTGCGCCTCACCGGCTTCAACGCGATTGACAAGGCAACTTTCGAGATCATCATCGCCGACTTCGCTTCGATTACGCTGTGGAGCTTCCTCTTCATGCTCGTCTTCCTCTTCCTCTACTATAAGGGGAGCGCGCGCAAGGTGCTGCTTAGCATCAGTGTCATCATCCTCGCGCTCGTCTGGACGCTCGGACTGACCGGCTACCTAGGCATCACAATCACGGTCGTCACGATGGTGGCAGCAGCGATGATCATGGCATTGGGCATCAGCTACGGCATCCACACAGTGCACCGGTACACCGAGCTGCGTGAGGAACATGCGCCCGCGGAGTCGCTCGTCCTGATGCAAGAGGAACTGCTGCGCGCTCTGCTCGGCTCGTCGCTGACGACGAGTGCGGGCTTCCTCGCACTCCTTTTCGGTGTGCTCCCAGCAATGAAGAACCTCGGCATCATCCTTGCGATGGGCATCGTCATCACGCTCGCCGCGACGGTGCTCGTCGTGCCGGTCATCATCAGGATCACGGACACACTAGAACACTAAGGATTTGCGAACAAGAACGAACTCATATCGACGGAGGAGAGAACGATGAAGATCAAGAACGGGAAGCATACGACGAATACGACTGCACGGAAGGACAAGATGGCGCTCGCGGGATTGCTGTTGGCTTTCGGCTTCATGCTATTGCTTGCGCAATTTGCGAGCGCGAGCATCGCCATCGACGGCGTCTCGACAGATCCCTCGGTGATCGCTGCGGGTGACGAGGTGCTGGTGAGCGTCAACTTCCACGACGACGCGAGCGAGTGGTACAGCAGGATGAACGACGGCGACTATCGCCTCAACGCGACGCTGCAGCCGGGAGACACGGCAAGTGCAGCCTACGTCGACATCCTCGACGGCGAAGGGCAGCGCTCGGTCGGTCACCTCTTCGCCGGCCAGACCTGGAGCAAGACCTACCGTATCAAGGTGCACGACGACGCGCCGGTAGGCACGTACCAGTTCAAGATGGGCTTCCAATACTTCCGCGACGATGCACCGGCGGACTCGCCACAGCAGGAGTACTTCACGCTCTCGATCAGCAAGGAAGGCATCATCCTCAACCTGGCCAACATCGCGACCGACCCTGCGGAGGTGCGTCCCGGCGACGACTATGTGACACTGATCACCTATCTCGAGAACTCGGGACGCAAGGACGCGAAGGCGATCGAGTTCACGCTCGACATGCCTGACGGGTTCAGCGCGCCCTACGCGAACGACAACCGCGTCTACACCGGCTACCTTGCCGCAGGAGCGCAGCAGAGCCTCACCACACACTTCAACGTCGCACAGGAGCTAGCGCCAGGCACCTACGAATTTGTCGGTCACCTCTCCTACAGCGACCTGAACGACAACCATCATGAGAAGATGGTGCGCTTTCCGGTGCGCATCCGGGAGAAGCCAATCCTCGTTGTCATGGGCAGCGAAGGGAGCGTCCGCGCCGGCGCCGCTGGCGAGCTTCGGGTCACGGTGAAGAACATCGGCACCGAGAAGGCGGAAGCCGTCGACGTCAGGCTGATCAAGCAGTCGAGCCAGCCCTTCAGCTTCGACGCGCGTTCGGATTTCGTCGGTACTATCGCACCAGGTGAGGAAGCGGAAGCGGTCTTCACGCTCGACGCGAACTCTGAGGCTGCGCAGAAGAAGCACAGCTTCACCGCACTCATCCGCGCGAAGGGAGACAGCGACCTCGGCGACGACCGCGTCTACACGTTCAGCCGTGACGCCACCATCACGGTGAGCGGGCAGCGGCCGAACTACTGGCTCTACACTGGCGCCGGTTTGGTCGTTATCGTGCTCTTCGCGCTGCTCTTCGTGAGGATTGGCAAGCGGAGGAAATGAAAGGCATAGATGCGAACGAGGTGGACACATGAAGAGAAAGAGAGTCATGCGGACGATTATCGGGACGACGGTGCTGGCCAGCACGGCGCTGACCTATTGGGGATCTGGCTGGTGGCTGCTGCTGACAACCTTCATCGGCCTCAACCTCTTCCAGTCGGGATTGACGGGCTTGTGCCTTCTCGAGGACATCCTCAATCGGTTCAAGATCGGAGAGGCGTGAAGAAAAGAGGATGGAGAGAATCAGAGACGAGGGCGCCCGACCCTCCCATCGGCCAACAGCAGCTTGTATGAACTTGCAAAGGCCGAGAACGCAGAGACGGGGAGCACCCGACCAATCCTACATTCGACCAATCCTACATTAATTATATAAAGAGTGGGCTGTCAACCCGACCCAACAGCGTTGTGGGTGATAGAATTGGCACGAAGGAAGAGCGCGAAGAAAATTCAGGGTTCTCAGAGCAACGAAACGGAAGACGTGACAAAGGCAAAGCAGGAGGATGCGAGACACGCGACCACGAAGCGTACGGAACACGCCTCGCACGGATCGAAGTTCAGTCCTGAGTATCTGAAAGGCGCTATCGTCGTCCTCGGCATTCTCGTCATTATCAGCGCGTACATGCTCGGCTTCCAGTACGGCAAGCTCAGCACCTATAGCTCCACTACGACCGGAGCGAACACCCAACCTGCCGCAACGGCCGCACCCGCCCAGGCAGCGGCAGTGCCCAGTACGCCCCCGCCACCGACCGTCTCCAAAACCGCTAAGCCGGACGTCAAACTCTTCATCATGAGCTACTGTCCCTACGGCTTGCAGATGCAGAAGGCGTGGATTCAAGCTGAAGAGCTCCTCGGTTCCAAGGCGAATATGCAGGTCCACTGGGTCAACTACGCCATGCACGGCTATAAGGAGGTTCAGGACAACGTCCACGAGTACTGCATCCAGAAGGAGCAGCCGGACAAGTTTGTCGCGTACGAGAAATGCTTCGTCGAGAAGACCGACTACGCCGCGTGCGCGGCAGCGACCGGCGTCGACACTGCGAAGGTCGATTCGTGCTACGCCGCGACGGACGCCAAGTTCGGCATCCAAGCTGCGTATGACGATAAGGCGAGCTGGCTCTCCGGCCGTTACCCGAAGTTCCCCATCGATGACGCGCTCAACCAGCAGTATGGTGTGCGCGGCAGCCCCACCCTGGTCATCAACGGAAAGCAGGTTCAGGTAGCGCGCAGCGCTGAAGCTGTGAAGCAAGCAGTCTGCGCGGCGTTCACCACACCACCCAAGGAATGCCAGACGACGCTCAACACCAAGCAGGAGCAACCGGGACCCGGATCGATTGGCGCCGGTACGATTGCGAGCGCAGGCCCTGCAGCTGCCGGCTGCGGCGCATAAGCAGGTGATACTGATGAAGAAGAAAAACACGGACCAACAGATGATGGGTTGGATCGCGACCATCCTCGGTATCATCGTGATTGTTGCGGCCTACACGGCCGGTTTCAACGTCGCCAAGCTGAGTATGACCGACGGAGGCCAGAAGGCTGTCGGCAATGCGCAGGCCCTGAACGGCGCTCCGCTGCAGGGCGACCCGAACGCGCCCGTCCTCATGGAGGAATGGAGCGATTTCGAATGCCCCTTCTGCGCACGCTTCTACTCGCAGACCCTGCCCCAGATCGAGGAGCAGTACATCAAGACCGGCAAGGTCAAGCTCGTGTACAAGAATTTCCCACTGAGCTTCCACGCCACGGCGCAGAAAGCGGCCGAAGCCGGGAAGTGCGCGTTCGAGCAGGGCAAGTTCTGGGAGCTCCACAACAAAATCTTCGATTCGAACGTCGCAGGAGTGAAAGCCACGGTCGACAACTTGAAGGCGTGGGCACGTGAGCTCGGCATGGACGGCGCGAAGTTCGACGACTGCCTGGACAGCGGCAGGACCGCGGCAGCGGTGCAGGCGGAGCTGCAAGAAGGCCAGCAACAAGGCATCAGGGGTACGCCGGGCTTCCTCATCAATGGACAGCTCGTCTCGGGAGCGCAGCCCTTCACCGCCTTCCAGCAGGTCATCGAAGCGAAGCTTGCTGGATAAACATTTTCATCAATTTTTCTTTCTCTTCAAATAAAAGACAACATGAAATAAGAATAAAGGTCAAGCCTCTGGGGGGATTTGCACCCCCGACCTGCAGCTCTCGTGACGTCGAAGCGCATACAAGGCTGCCGCAATAGCTGCTATGCTACAGAGGCGTTATGATTGAGAAACTAGAACACTACGTCATTTTTAAGTTATTTTATTTCAGACGCTTCAGGAAGTCGAGGAAGAGGGGGAGGAGCTTCTTCAAGTCCTTCCACTCGAGAGTGTGACCAAGTCCGGGCACAATCTCGAGCTGCTTCTCGCCTGGGACGCGGCTCGCAATCTCCTCGCTGTTCTTCACCGGGATGCTCTCGTCGTTCTCCCCATGCACCAGCAGGATGGGCTGTTGCAGGTTGCGCACTGCGCGACCCATGTCCTTCTTCAGCCCGTCCTCGAAGAAGGTGTAATCGATTCGCACCTCCTTCCCGAGCGTGTTGCAGTAGAGGTGGAAATAACGCTTCAGCTTGATACGGGAGAGCTCATGGTCGTCCATGCGCGTCACCTTCGTGTCCGAGAACCAGAAGGGAGTGCTCATTGCGATGATTGCCTTGACGCGGTCGTCGAACGCTGCGAAGAAGATGGCAGCCATGCTACCGAAGCAGTGGCCGATGAGGACAATCTTGTCCGGAGCGACATAGCCACGTCTCGTTACATAGTCCATCACCTTGGAGATGTCTTGGACCTGGTTGCTCAAGGTGAAGAAGCTCTTGTCCCCCGAGCCTTCGCCGAAGCCGTAGGTGTAGTCGAACCGGACGGTGACATAGCCAGCCTGCAGGAAGGCGGCGGCCAGCTGCTTCTTCGCCTGCGAGTCCATCGTGTCGAGGAAGCCATTCAGGAAGATGATGACTGGCTGCTTTTTCCGGGGGTGCACGGTCTCGATGACGCCGACGAGCGACTGCTCTTTTTCATTGAGCATCTCGAAACGTTCAGAGACCATATGAAGAAGAGGGAAGAAGAAGAGGTTTATAAACCTTCACACGGGGAGAGAGGAAAAAGCTTTTAAAATCCGTTGCCGAGTAGGCACGCATGGACCACCGCAAGGTGCATCATTACGTCCTCATCGGGCTCCTCCTCACCCTCCTCTATCTCGCCTTCCTCGTCATCCAGCCCTTCTTCACCTATCTCATCCTCGGACTCATCCTGGTCTACCTCCTCTTCCCGGTGCACAAGCACCTGACGGCACGCCTCGGCAACAAGCGCTGGGCGAGCGTGCTCCTCCTCCTCCTCGTGTTCGTTATCCTCGTCTTGCCGAGCGGGTTCATCATCAGCAAGCTCGTTGCGCAGAGCGTCGACGCGTACAACATGTTCAGCAGGCTCCAGGTCAACGTGCCGAGCATAATTGAGAACCCTGCTAGCGGATACGCCCTCAACCTGGACGAGATTGTCCAGGCCATCGCGAGAAACATCAAGGATTACATCGTGAACCAGGCGCCGAGCATCCTCGGCAGCATCGCCGACATCGTTCTCGGGTTGTTCATCATGTTCTTCTTCATGTATTTTGCCTTCCTCAACGGAGAGAACTGGATACGGATGCTCCGCAAGAATCTTCCCCTCGAGACAGAGCACCGTGAACGGTTGTTCAATCGGATGGGCAGCATCACGAGCGCGGTCGTGTACGGCCAGTTCCTCACGGCTGTCATCCAGGGCGGCCTCGGCGGCCTCATGTTCCTCGTCTTCGGCTTGTCCAACCCGATCTTCTGGGGCGTCATCATGATCATTCTCAGCTTCCTCCCCGTCGTTGGCACACCCATCGTCTGGCTACCTGCTGGCATCATCGAACTCCTCAATGGGCACTACATTGCGGGCATCGGCGTCCTTCTCATCGGGAGCATCATCATCATGAATGTGGATAACGTGGTCCGTCCCTATCTTATCAGCAGTCGCGACAAGCTGAACTCCATGCTCGTCCTGCTCGGTGTCCTCGGTGGCCTCAAGCTCTTCGGCTTCATCGGTATCCTCCTCGGGCCATTGCTGCTCGCGCTCCTCCAGACAGTGATCGAGCTCTTCCGCGAACACCCGAGCACCAAGGCGCACCAGGCAACAGTGAGTGCTGCCAATAAGACAAAAAGAAAACAGAAGAAAAAACAAGGAAAAAGGTGAGGAAAGGTCTCTACTCGATCCCTGCCAGCTCGAGCGTGAACTTGAGCTTCTTACCTGCCAAGGGGTGATTCATGTCCAGCTTCACCATGTCCTTGTCGACCGCGACGACCTTCGCCGGTAGTTGCTGGCCCGGCGCCTGCGGATGCGCGATGCCGAGCGTCATCCCGACTTCGGGTGTGATGCCGCTCTTCTTCATCGCCTCCATCGGGATTTCCTGCATCAGTTCTGTGCGCGGCTCGCCGTACCCGTCTGCGGGCTCGAGCGTGATCTCCTTCTTCTCGCCGACCTTCATGCCTTTTACCGCTTTTTCAAAGCCGGGCACGACGTGATGCTCGCCGAGCTTGAACGCGATGGGCTCTTTGCCCTCGCTGCTGTCGAAGGGTTTCCCGTCCTCGAACGTGCCGGTGTAGTGCACCTTGACCGTGTCGCCGTCCTTCGCCGGGCCGGTCTTCGCGTTCTTATCGGCCTTCTCGCTTGCAGCCTGCTGCTTGGTCTTGTCCTGAGCCATCATCATCAACTCCTGAAAGAAGCCTCGGTGACCTCTCCCTGGCGTGGCGGACCCGCAAGGGCTTTTTAAGGATTGTTGTTCACGAATCCCCAAACCATAGCTATAAAAATGGCACGGCCTTGCCCCGGAAGATGGCCTTCCTCTCCCTCCTCGAAGTTGTGGACATCGTCATCATGTCCCTCGTCATCGGCTTCATCTTCAAGGACGTGCTCCGACCGCAACGGAGAGCGTTCCACCCTGACGACCTGCTCAAGAACATCACGCCCAAGACCGGCCTGAAGCTCGGCAGGCTGAACGACTTCTGGTATGCCGTGCTGCTCGTCGCACCAGCTATCATTTTCCACGAGTTTGGCCACAAGTTCACAGCCATAGCGTTCGGGTTCAACGCGACCTTCCATGCCGCCTACTCCTGGCTCGTCATCGGCGTCCTGCTCAAGCTGTTCCTGCCTGGCTTCGTCTTCTTCGTCCCCGCGTACGTCAGCTATCCGGCAGTCGCTACCCCGCTCCAGAGTGCGGCCATTGCGTTCGCGGGTCCCGCAATCAACGGGCTATTCTGGCTCGTGAGCTTCCTCTTCATGCGCTTCGGCATGAAGGGCAGGCTCACCGCCAAGAAGCGGGAGACGCTCCGCTACCTCGCGCTCTTCCGCCGCATCAATGGCTTCCTCTTCATCCTCAACATGATTCCCATCCCGGGCTTCGACGGCTACCACGTCTTCAGCAACCTGGCCGCAATCGTGTTCTAGGAAGTTTTCAACTCCGATCGGGTTCGGCAAGAATCCTGAGGCTGCGGAGCGGCAGGCAGAAGGATGGGACTACGGAGAAAAAGTCCGCCGAAGCCACGTTTGCCAACGTTTGGCGTCAGCCAAACTTGGCTTGGCTCGACGGAATCGGCCACGTTCCCCGACGCAAGTAGGGGGTTGTGGACGACGAAGTAGGACTTTTTCTCCTAAGCCCAAGGACGGCAAACCTTTAAAAAGCACCCTTGACTTCAGCAGTCCATGCATCTAATAGGGCGATTTGTATGGCCACGAATGACACATCTGGGAAGCCGGCCATCCGTAGCCCTATCGTCTCTGTCCTCGGCCATGTAGACCACGGGAAAAGCAGCGTCCTCGATGCAATTCGCGGCACGAACATCATCGCGGGCGAGGCCGGCGCGATCACCCAGGCGATTGGCGCAAGCATCATCCCCCTCGCCACAATCAGGAAGGAATGCGGCGCGCTCCTCGATTCTCTGAAGATGCAGTTCACCATTCCGGGCTTGCTGTTCATCGACACGCCCGGCCACGCAGCCTTCACGAGCTTGCGCAAGCGCGGCGGTGCCCTCGCCGACATCGCCATTCTCGTCGTCGACCTGAACGAGGGCTTCAAGCCGCAAACAATAGAAGCGATTGAGATCCTCAAGGCGGCCAAGACGCCGTTCATCGTCGCCGCGAACAAGCTCGACCTCGTCCCAGGCTACTGCAAGAAGCACGACGGCCTGCTCGCGGACATCAGGGCGCAGGACGAGCAGGTCCAGACCGCAATCGACACCAAGCTCTACGAACTCGTGGGGCAGTTCCACGAACGCTTCGGTATGAGCGCTGAGCGCTTCGACCGCGTCGACGACTACACCAAGCAGCTCGCGCTCATCCCGTGCAGCGCACTCAGGAAGCACGGCATCGCTGAGCTCCTCATGGTGCTCACCGGGCTCGCGCAACGCTTCCTCGAGCAGCGCCTCGGCATCGCGGTCACGGGCCCGGCCAAGGGCACGGTTCTCGAGGTGAAGGAGAGCAAGGGCTTGGGTATCACCGCAGACGTGATCATCTACGACGGCACGCTGCGCAGGAACGACATGGTCGTCATCGCCGGCCTCGACGGGCCGATTGTCACGAAGGTGCGCGCCCTCTTCGAGCCCAGCCCGTTGGCTGAGATGCGGGACAAGAAGGCGAAGTTCCGACCGGTGCAGGAAGCAAGAGCCGCAACTGGCGTGAAGATCTCCGCGCCCGACATGGACGGCGTGCTCAGTGGCATGCCCCTCATGGGCGCTCGCACGCCCGATGAGGAAAAGGCTGCGAAGGAAGCAGTGATGGCCCAGCTCGAGGCCCTCGCGGTCGAGACGGACGAGCAAGGTATCATCATCAAGGCTGACACGATTGGCTCGTTGGAGGCGCTGAGCGTCCTCCTCAAGGAGGAAGGCATCCCGGTCAGGAAAGCGAGCGTCGGTCCCGTCACGAAGAAGGACCTCGCCGACGCGGAGAGCAACGCGGAGCAGGATCCTTTGACGGCCGTCATCCTCGGCTTCAACATTCCTGGAGAGCAAGGGAATGAGAAGGTGAAAGTCTTCACCGACCCGGTCATCTACAAGCTCATCGAGGGATTCACCGCCTGGAAGAAGGAACGGGAGGCGGCGCGCCAGAAGGAGGCGCTCGACGAGCTCACGCCCATCTGCAAGCTCGAGGTGCTCCAAGGCTGCATCTTCCGCCAGAGCAACCCTGCTGTCGTGGGCGTCGAGGTCCTGGAAGGCATGCTCAAGCCCGGAACGCCGCTCATGCGGCTCGACGGCACCAAGCTCGCGACTGCGAAAGAGCTCCAGCAAGAGGGGAAGACGCTCGCGAAGGCCGACCGCGGCTTCCAGGTCGCGCTGAGCTTGCCCAGCGTCACTGCCGGCCGCCAGTTCGACGAGCATGACGTCCTGCTCTCCGATCTGAACGAGCGCGAGTTCCGCACGTACAAGAACCGCAAGGCGCTCCTCAGCGGCGAGCAGAAAGACCTGCTCCGGCAGATCGTGGAACTGAAAAGGAAGGGCAACCCGATGTGGGGAGTCTAGATGGCCAGCCTCCGTACGCTTTCATCGAAGGAACGCAAGAAGGTACTCGAGAAGTTGCATGAGCAGTTCGGCTGCGATACTGAGTTCTTGAAAAAGTATGTTTGGTTGTTCAAGGAGCAGAAGGCGAAGTATTACATCGCGACCGAGGACGTGCTCGCACTCGACCTGGCCGCACTCCCGGTTGAGACGCTCGGCCTGTACGTCTGCTCCGAATTGAAGAACGGCGAGATGCGCTTGAGCATCGAGGGCAGTCAACTCATCGGTCCTTCCTGCACGAAGAACATCCTAGAATTGGACGACGGCGAATTCAAGCTGTGGATCCGCGGCCACGACATCGAGAAAGAGACTGCGCTGACGGGCTTTCTCGTCGTCAAGCACAGGGATGATTTCGTCGGCAGCGGCAAGCCGGTGCTGGACGAGAAGACCGGCCGCATCCTGGTGCACAACTACATCCCTAAGACGCGCTACGTGCGGAGCGAGGACTAGTCGGTGTGTCGGAGCCGATACGTTGACTTGAGCGGATTGATGACTGCTTCGTAGATGCCAATCGGGCGACGCTTCATCCGCAGCTTGACCTTGCTAATCAGTCCTTGTTCCTTCTCCCCGATGCTGTCCGAAACCAGGTTGGTGAGCTCGCGGGGCGGGACGAAGCTGGTGATATGGATCTTCTGGGCGTTGAGCTTCTGGTCTACTTCTTTGAGGAAATCGCCGGGTGACATGTCAGGATGGTCGATCATGCTGCAGGGTAAGGTATAGACACCGATTCCTGACGGGACGGAGCGCTGGCCGAAAGCCTTTGCGAATAGGAGGATTGCGGCGCCATAGTTCTCCGTGAGCGGGATGCCGGCGAGCTTGAACGGTGCTCCATCACCATAATCGTAGACAAGGGTGAAGGAAAGGTTCGGGGTATACGTGAAGGTCTTCATCTTTTCTCTCATGCTGCTCTGAGTTCGACGAGTTCCTTGAAGAACGCAGCCGTCTCTCTCACGGGGATGCCGTACTCTGTTTCGGCGCGTTCACGACGAGCTCGTGCCCAGTTCTCGTGCGGGTCGTGCGTCTCCTGGTCGAGCTTCCACATCTCGGGCGTCTGAATCTGCACTTCGATGGCCATGCCGCAGTACTCGATTGCGACCTTCCAAGCCTCGTAGATCTTCTCGCCATCCCGTTCCTTGTAGCCCTTGACGCGCTTCCTTGTGTTGTCTTCCGCCACTTCATACGCTGGTTCTCCCCAGTAATCCTGGGGCTCGCCGATGAAGCGCATATTGTCGCCCAGGAGGATGCACTCGTTCTCTAGGCTCTTGACGAGCTTCTCTTTCGCGCGCTCGCCGCTCACGATGATCTTGACGCCGAGGTAATCATTGATCGCGTTCGGGTGCTCGGTGTTGTCGATTTTTGTCTCATCTTTGAAGAGCTCATCCAGGCACCAGACGTTGTCGGTCACCTTGCTGATGAAACGGTCGGAGCCCTTGACGCGTGTGTAGATCTCGAGGATGTCATTGTTGTTCTGGAAGTCGCGGAAGCGCCGCTTCTGGGCATTGCGTTTCCTGCGGAGTTTTTCATAGGCGGATCCGTGCTGTTTTTTCCACTGGTTCTTCTCTTTTTGGCTGTAGGGCTGACCCGGGCTCTTCTCATGCTTGAACGGGTTCTGGGGGATGTTCTGTGTGCCCAGCTTGCGTTCGAATTCCACGTCGGCTTCTTCCGCTTTCGCTTTCAGAGCCAAGTATTGGTCGACCTGGCCGAAGTCGTATTGGAGGCGGGAGAGCGTTGGCTCTTGGAACGCGTTGCAGTCTTGGCAACGCGCGATCATGTGTGCGAGACTGTAGTCGTTGTCGCGCAACGCCCCGAGGGCGTCGCGGGTGATTTTGGGATTGAAGTCGAGCGGACCGTGTTCGTCGCAGTTCGCGTAGACGAGATAGCGGAGCACTGGTTCTTGCTTGCGTTTGCCGCCGGCCATTCCCGTGAATTCATCGTTCCGGAGCTTGTTCAGGAAGAAGAAGTCGACGAACTCGTAGAGGAGGGTCTCGCCTTGTTTTGCGACGCGCTCGTGCTCTTCCCTGAAGACGCGAATCTCTTCCGGTCGAATGATCTCGTCATCCTTGATGAAGGTTTTCAGGGTCTCGAGACGCTCTTGCGGGGTTTTGCCGTATTCATCCTCATGCAGGATGGAGAATATGAGATCGTAGGTCGCTTGTGCTTCCGGATTGAGATTGACTTTCGAGACGATGCCTTCCCGCGCTTCCAGATGGCCTTCCAGCCCAGCTGCGGGGCCATTCTGCCGTATCAGATTGAGAGGACTAAACGTGTCAAACGTGATTTGGGTATGTCCTTGTTCAGCATCCTGACTATCGGCCATATGCTTCCTCTTCAAACACTCATCATTTATAAATGTTTCGTTATTTAACTACTAAAAAGTGGTGAAATATTAGGATTCGGGACTCTCAAGCCGCGGTCTCGCCTTCACGCCCATCACCTGGTACTGCCCGTCCAGGATGTGGCGCTGCACCCCCTTGCGGAGGCTGAACAGGACGTTGTAGCGGAAGGTCGGGTAGTTCATCTGGTCCAGGAAATCCTTCTTGACCTTGAGAATCTCGCGGTAGGTCTCCTCTGCCGAGAGCCTGCCGGCGCGGTAAGTCTCGGGTGTGAGCGCCTCTGGCGCGCGGCGCATGATGTCTTCGAGCAGCTCGGCTGTATTCGCGTTGCCGTTGAGCTTCTCGATTTCCGGGTAGAGGGTGCTGTGGAGGCGGTAGAGCAGCCCGAGCGTATAGTCAGAATCGAAGAGCGTCATGGTCTCGTCTGGGCTCGCCACGATGTGAAGCCCTCCTTTCGTGACATGGCCGTACACCGCACTCTCGATTTCTGTTGCCACCTTCCTGCCTTCGGTCTCGATGACACTCTCCCTTGTGTGTCTGGTATGATTATCGAGCGCTCGGTAGAACGAATAGAAGTTCGTGGAGAGCGCGATGGACAGGCCTGCGAGCAGGCTGGCGAGCGGCTGCTCCTCCGTGGCGATCCTCCCGTGCATGCTGTTCCAGATGGTCTTCCCGACCCGGTCGCCGAGGAACCAGCCCTTGGCGTATCGCTTCCAGACGCTTTCCCAGGTCTTCAGCCCATCGATCGTGAGGAAGTTAGTTCCGGAATCCGGTCCGAGCTTGGTGATGGCGCCGAGCAGACGGACATCCTGGGCGAAGGGGTTGCCGAGCCTGTCGTAGCCGCTGGCAAGATCGTGGTATTCCAGGATGTAGGCGCGATCGCGTCGGGTGTTCAGGTCGGCGGCGCTGTTCACCAGCGCGATGAAGTGACGACTCTCTTCCGGCAATCGTCGCCATGGCATGCGTCTATCGACTGCTTCGAGGAAATCGCGCGGGAGGTATCTCGTCTCTTCTTTGATGTCGTGGAGCAGCGCTGCCGTGAGGACCTCTTCTTGGATGTTTGGGGGATAGTGATGCCAGTGGTCAGCCGCCCAGACGCTGTGGACAGCTACATTGAGGTTTTCCAGCTGCATGCGCGCTCCCGTCTCATTGAGGGCCTCGAAGACGCGTTGGCCGAGCTCGGCGGCACGTTTCTTTGCAGCTCTCTCTAAGTGGTGGTGGCGGAAGAGTGTGTTCGCGATCGTCGCCCCTGCGAATTTCTCATTCCTGTGCTCGATGAGGCTGTCCAGCTCTGCGCTGAGGACGAACATCGCTGCGCGTTGCTCTTCGGTGTCGCCGAGCACCCTGGGGCTGTAGTCAATGATGCTGCGGTGAATGGCCTCTTCGCATGAAGGATCGCCCAGCCGCTTGTCCAACGCGTCGATTACGTTTGCGGTGCCGGTGTAGCTCGGCTCTTGCGTGCTCATTGCGTCCCTCGGATTGGCTTTTCATTTATAACTATTATTAAAATACTCACTGTTCAGTGAAGATTTACGCATTCCAGTGCTTGTCGCCCACCCAGTGCCGCGTTGCGACGACCTTCCCGCTCGTGGCTGTCTCCATGTCCGCGCTGTCGAGCAGCGCGTTCCCCACGGCCAGCGGCTTGCCATGCCGCTCATCAATCACCGCGACGAGCTGGTCCTCGCTGATGCCTCCCTCAATCGCGGTCACGCCCGGCCGCATCACGTCCGCGCCGCCCACGATGAACGGGACGGCACCCATGTCGACCGTGACTGTCTTGAGCAAGCCCGGCTTCTGGAGCAGGAGCTTGAGGTGCGGCACCAAGAGGCCGTCCTCCTCGTACAACCAGGGTTTTCCGTCCACGAGGTAGAATTCGTTGTCGCTGTCGACCGTTTCCTTCTTGTCCAGCTCGAGACCGAGCGGTGCGATGCGCTCGTTCAGACGCTTGATATCGCTCTTGCTCAGCCGTCGTTTCCCCATGCGGAGCGGGAAGAGAAGGAACGTTTAAAAGATTCTCCTTGATGCTAAGCTTCTCCTTGATGATACAAAAAGGGGAGACGTCATCAGCGTGCCACCAACGCCGCGCCGAGCAGGCCTGCATCGTCGTTGAGGATGATGGTGACAGGAATCTTCTGCAGAAGCGCTCGCCATTGCGGATGGCGATGCTTCGAGAACTCGTCGAGGAAGGCCTTGCCGAACAGGTTGGGATTCCTCATGACGCTGCCGCCGCAGAGGTAGACGCCGCCGCGCGCGCAGGTGTCGAGCGCGAAGTTCCGACAGCGTCGTGCAAGGAGTTCCACGAACTTCTGCAGCGCCGCCTTGCTGCACGGGTTGCGCTTCACGGTCTCGCTGATGGCGGCCGCGTCGAGCTTCCGCGGGAGGAGCACGTTGTCCTTGTAGCGCGTCAGCCTGATGTAGCGGTACAGCCGTTCCAGGCCGCGCCCGCTGAGCAGATCTTCATGGCAGACTGGGTTCTCAACAGTGCGCTGCTCCTCATGGTTGGTGAAGGCGCCGAGCGCGTACTCGTCCTTGCCGTGCAGCGCCATATCGCTGTGGTGCGCTTCGCTCAGCATGGGCTTCCAGCCGACTGGAACGGGGACGAGAAAGGCGTGTCCGAGCCCAGTGCCGGGGCCGATGAGGGCGCGGGGGCTCTCTGGTGCCGACTTGCCTTTCCTGAGGATCTTGAGGCTCTTCGCAGGAAGAAGGTCAAGGGCGTAGGCGATCGCCTCGAAATCGTTCAGGACGCGGGCATGCGTGAGTCGTGTCGCACGTTCCAGAGTAACCTCGGCAATGGTGAGATGCGCGTTGTTCATCACCACGCAGCGCCGGCCGCGCTTCTCGCTCAACGGCCCCGCCACTGAGAAGCCGCCCGTCGTGGCATGATAGCCTTTCCCTTCCGCTTTCTCGAGGAAAGCATCGACGGCCTTGAAAAGATTCGCTGCGCTCCTCGTCGCGATCTGCTCGCGGAGCACGATGCGGGGCTGCCGGCGTTCGACGAGGACGATGGCGAAACGGATGTTCGTGCCACCAATGTCCGCGGCGAAGACTGCATGCATGCCGAGCGGCAGGAGAAAGATGTTTTTAATGTTTTAGCACTGTGACACGGTAGTGAGCTGTGCGGAAAGGAAACGTGCTTAGATGACGTCCTCGATGGGCGGCTTGCCTTTCGGCTTGCCCGGGGTCTGGGCCTGGCCGAGCGGCGCGGTGCCGGCCAACGCCCCAACCTCCTTCGCGAGGTCGACGCCGAGTTCTTTCAAGGCCGAGATGTGCATCTGCAGGAGCTGCTCGACGATGCCGAGGATGCGGCTGAGCTCTTCGCGCTCCTTTGCGAGCACAGCGATGCTGCCTTTGTGATAGCCAATCGTCTCCTCGTTGGAGACTGCCTTGCTGCTCTTCTTGGTTGCTTTCTTTGTTGCCATGGGATCACCCGGTGAATGCTCTTTCGTTGGAGGATGAGTAGGATTATTTAAATGTGGCGGAACGGGGAAAGCATAAAAACACGCTGCCGTTCGTCCATAGCATGCTTGTGTCCTTCCTCGAACCCTATCTCGACGCGGACGGCGCGCTCATCCCGGCAGATGCGTGGCGCTCCTTCGTCGACGGCTCGGCACAGGTTCCTGTCGTTTCCGGAGGGAACCGAGGGCCTCTCATCCAAGAACTCCAAGAAATGCTCGAAGCAGCAGTCGAGAAAAGGGCGACTCACGCATCGCACGCCAGGATTGGCGTTCTCTTCTCCGGCGGCATCGACTCCGTCCTCATTGCCTTTCTCCTGCAGCGCTTGGGCAGGGACTTCCTCTGTCTCACCGTGGGCTTCCAGGATGACGGCGCCAAAGCTCCTGAAGACGTGGTTGAGAGTGCGCGTATCGCGAAGCTGCTCGGGTTTGAACAGGAAATTATTACTTTCAATATGGAAACTATTGAGGAACTGTTCCGAAAAACCGCCAGGATTCTCGGAAAACCTCTAGTGGATGTGGTGAACATCGGCGTCGGCGCGGTCGCGGTAGCCGCGCTCGAGCATGGCAAGCACCTCGGCATCACCCATTTCTTCACTGGCCTCGGCGCCGAAGAGCTCTTCGCTGGCTACGATCGGCACGAGCGTGCCTGGAAGACTGGCGGAAATGAAGGGCTGCATGCCGAGTGCCTCCGAGGGCTCAAGGAAGACCTCTACGCGCGAGATCTGCGTCGGGACACAGCCATCGCGAACCGCTACGGCGTCACGGTCAGCACGCCCTTCCTCGATGAGAGGCTGATGCGCTTCGCGCTCGCCCTCCCGCCCGAACTCAAGATCAACGAGACGAAGACGTTCGCGGGCAGGGACAGAGGCGATGTTCCCTTGAAACGGCCGTACAAGAAGTTCATCCTGCGCGAAGCGGCAGAGCTGTTGGGTCTTTCTCCTAGCATCGCGTGGCGGCCGAAGCGCGCCGCCCAGTACGGGAGCCGCACGAACAACGCGCTCACGAAGCTGCGCAAGAAAGCGGGTAGCAGGGACAAGGACGCGTATCTCGCCAGCCTCCAGTAACTTTTATAAATAGCCCCCTGTTCTCGCGACGAACATGACCGAGGCCATTAAGCTCTTCGACCGCTGGTCCTGCGGGGACATCAAGATCAAGGACCCTGGGCTGGAGCGTTATCTCAGCGTGCAGCCCATCATCGTCCCAAAGACTGGTGCGCGCTACGCGGGCAGGCGCTTCCACAAGAGCAAGAGCAACATCGTCGAACGCCTGATTAACCGCCTCATGGTGCCGGGCCACAAGGCGAAGAAACACAAGTTCACGAGCGGCCACATCACGGGGAAGAGCCAGACAGCGTACGACCTCGTCTACGCCGCCTTCGAGATTGTCGAGAAGAAGACGAAGAAGAACCCGGTCGAGGTTCTGGTGCGCGCCGTGGAGAACGCCGCGCCGCGCGAAGACATCATCACGATTCAGTACGGCGGTGCGCGCTACCCAAAATCTGTCGAGTGCGCGCCCCAGCGCCGCATTGACATTGCATTGAAGCTCATGACGCAAGGCGCGTACGCCAAGGCCGTCAAGAGCCGGAAGAGCGCTGCGGCGTGCCTCGCCGACGAGATACTCCTCGCCTATCAGCTCGACCCGAAGAGCAACGCCATCGCGAAAAAGGCGGAAGTCGAGCGTCAGGCGGACTCGAGCAGGTAAGGCTCCAACACTTTCTTTAACCCTTCATCCAAAAGCTTATTGAATCCCGCTTCCTTTTCTCTCTCTATGCTGTTCAGCTTTTATCGGCTTTTCGACGGAGCGCTCATCTTCTATCTGCTCTTCATCTTCCCGAGCAACACGGTCTTGCCTGCCAGCCTCTCCGGTATCTTAGGGGTTGCCCTCGCGGTGCTAATCGGCATCCGCCTCGTGATGAGCCTCGTACCTTCCATCCCTGCGCATGACAGCTATGTCTTCGACCTCGTCGACTGCACCCATCATCACAGCTCCTCCTCGGAGAAAGAAGAACGCATCCGGAGGCAGCACTGATGCTCTTGAGTTATTATTTCAAGGCGATGAAGTGGATGAACTTCTTCCTCTTCTGCTGGTTCCTCTTCTTTTTCTCGCCGCACTGGCTCGGCTGGCTCATCTCGCTGGTGATTTCCTATCGGCTGTTCAAGCAGTGGTTCAATCCGCGCAAGACGAGCGCCTTCGGCAAGCTCGTCGACTGCAGTCATTTCCACTCGACTGACGACGGGCACAAACACATCGGCAAGGCGCCGGACAAGCACGGGCATGTGCATTCCAAGGTGCATCCTGATGTGGTGGACAAGCACGCGCGTCATCACCGACCCTAACACAGCGAACAGGTACTACTCTGGGATAATGGTGCTATTTTAAATATCTGTTCTCGCCTGAAATCGTCATGGCAGCGCTCCAGAAGACGCTCTCCTTCCCGGTTATCCTAATCATCACGATCAACAGCATCATGGGCACTGGCATCTTCTTCCTCCCCGCGCTGGGTGCCGCTACGGCCGGCCCGACGAGCATCATCTCCTGGTTCCTCATGGCGGCAATCGCGATGGGCATTGGTCTCGTCTTCGCCGAGCTCGTCGGTATGTACCCCAAAGCGGGAGGTGTGTACGAGTACAGCAAGCAGGCCTTCGGCCACTTCCCCAGTTTCCTCATCGGCTGGATGACGATGATTGCGGGCAACGTCACCATCGCGATGCTCATCGTCGGCGCGATCCGGTACCTCAATCCTGGCCTACCCGAACTCGTCAAGATCGCGATCAGCATCGCCTTCATCCTTGTCTTCAACTTCATGGCCTACCGGGGCATGCAGACGAGTGCAGTCATGCTCGTTGCGTTCGGTCTCATCACTATCATAAGCATCCTCGGCCTCGCCATTCCCGGCCTGCTCGCCTTCGACACCGCGAATCTCACCCCGTTCTGGACCCATCCCTGGCCCGTCACACTCCTCACAGTCTTTCTGATAGCGGAGACCTTCTTCGGTTGGGAGACCGCTACCTTCCTGGCCGAAGAGACCAAGGACGCGGAGCGCGTCATGCCCCGTGCCATGTGGCTCGGCACCCTCCTGGTCTGCCTCTTGAGCCTCGCCTTCGTCATCGGCGCGCTCGGCAGCGTCCCCTGGCAGGCTTTCGGGTTGAGCAAGGTGCCGCTCGCCTTTCTCGGCATCCATCACTTCGGCCAGGCCTATGCACCCTTGATTTCAATCATGGTCTACCTCAGCATCATCGGAAGCGTCGCGAGTTGGATTGTCAGTGCGCCCCGGCTCGTCATGAGCCTCGCCGAAGACAAATTGTTCATCCACCAGATGGCCGAGATACACCCGGTGCACAACACACCCCATAACGCCATCCTCTTCCAGACCATCCTCACCAGCATCCTCGTTGTCATCGGCGCGGCGAGCTACGAGTCGTTGCTCCATCTCCTCCTCCCGATCGTCCTTCTCCTCTATGTATTCGTCATCATCGCCTTCATCGTCCTCCGCCATACCAAGAAGGATGTGGCGCGCCCGTTTCGGCTCCGCCTCGGCGTCCCCCTCGCGCTCGTTCTCATCGCGTGCATCCTCGGCCTGCTCGCCACGTGGACTGTGCTCGATCCTGCTGCGCTTGGGACGCTCCGCCTCGCGGGCGGATTCCTTCTCTTCGGCATTCCTGTCTTCCTTCTTCTCAGCGTCTACTACAACCCGGAGGCCATCATCGGCGTCACCGATTTCTTCGCCTGGGGTTCCCTGGTGCTCGAGAACGTCCTCCTTCCGAAACGGGTGCGGAAGGAGATATTATCGATCTTCAAACACCTCGAGGAGGCGCACATTCTCGAATATGGTGCCGGCGTCGGCACGCTCACGCTCCGCCTCGCCGAGAAGGTGGGGTCGAAAGGCCACATCATCGCCACCGACCTGTCCAGACATAACCTGCGGATTCTTGAGAAGCGGCTGCAACGCCGCCACATCACCCACGTCACGACTATCCACGACCCACACCAGGTCAACCGGGTTCATCCAGAGGTGGGCGAGGTCGATATCGTCTTCAGCGTCGGCATGCTCAGCTACATCCAGGACTTGCAGAAGGTGCTGAAGGACGTGCACCGCATCTTGCCCGAGCACGGCAAGGTCTGCTTCGTCGAGTACGTTGATTATTTCAGGATTCTGCCCAACCCGAAATGGATTGACGACGAGGATACTTTGAAAGAGCTCTTCCGGGAGGCGGGCTTCAGCGTCCAAATCGCGAAGATGAAGGGGATCTTCTGGAACTACTTGTTTGTGTATGGGGTTAAAACGCAACATGCGAAGAAAGGAGTGCCGTATATTTAATCTTTTTTCCTTCGACCTTGGGGTCGGGGAGGAGATCATTTAAAAGAGTTATTCTCACTTTGCCATCGGCACGCTCACTCCAGCATCCAAATTCCCAAGAGGGTTCACCTGAATCTTGCCGGTGAGGATGTCTATCAGGCTGGGCTCGTGCTTCACGTACTTGACGACGGGCGCGATGTGGAGCGTGCTGTTGATCCAGTCGAGGCCGGTGTCGAGGCCGCCGAGCTCGTCGACCAGGCCGACGTCGAGTGCCTCGCTGCCAAGGAGCCAGCCGCCGTCCGCCAGCTGCTTCACGTCGGCATACTGCATGTTCCTGTTGGCGGCTACCGCCTTGATGAACTCGTCGTGGATCAGGTCCATCTTCTGCTGGAGGTAGGCCTGCTCGTCCGGCGTGAGCTCGCGCCATGGCGTCCCGACGTCCTTCTTGTCACCGGACACGAGCCGGTTGTACGTGACGTTCCAGTCCTTGAGGAAATCACCGAAGCTGAGATACGAGCCGATGACGCCGATGCTACCGGTCACGCTCATCCTGTTTGCTACGACGTGGTCGGCTGCCGAAGCGATCCAGTACGCGCCCGAAGCGCCGACTTCGCGGATTACTGCCACTGAAGGCTTGTCCAGATTAGACACTGCCTGCGCGATCTCGTCGGACGCGACGGCGGAGCCGCCGGGAGAATTGATGAGTAACACGACGGCTTTGATGAGATCATCCTCGCCTGCCGCTTTGATGTCATCCACGAGGGTGTCGCTCGTCGCGACGTCCGAAGAGAAGGGGCTGTTATCGCCGGTGGCGAGCAGCATGCCCTCGATTGGTATCACCGCGACGTTGGCGCCGTACTCGTCAGTCGTGTCGAGGAGCATGATCACGCCTGTGGTGGTCAAGGCGACAATCCCCAGCCCAAACAGGACGAGGATGGCAATGAGGAGTTTGGTGCTGGTTTTCATCTCGGTCTTCTTCATGATCTCACCTGTAATTTCACTTAGTATACGATGCGTTCGATGGTCCGTGTTCGGGTCATGATTTCGAGCAACCGAACCTTTTTCCAGAGCAGGTGCACCGGCTCGATGACCCAGAGCAGCGGGAAAGGGAACACGGGCACGAAGTAGCAATGCCGGACGAAGGCTTTCCACAGGCTCACGTTCTCGACGGAGAGCTTCATGAGCATCATCCCAACAGTCTGGCCGAAGAGCCATTCGAACAGTGCGAAGTACGTCCAGGCCAGGAGGAACATCGCCGCGGCGACGGCGTAGATTGCGTGCGGCACGTTTCCGGCCAAGACTGCGTCGAACGTGACACCTCGCACGATTGCGGCGAAGGCGCTGAACACGGTCATGTCGAGCAGCAGGATGTCGAGGAGGAAGCTGAAGAGCCGTCTCGAGATTCCGGCGTTCTTCACGTACACGCGCTGCTTCGGCAGCCGCAATCCGTAGTCCATCAAGAGAATCAAGTCGGTCCGCCTTAAAAGTGTTGCGTCGATAATTTTATAAGCCGTTCCCGGTTTTGGGGTGTACATGGCTGCCTACAAGCGTCCCCAGTTGTCGGACGAGGAGCTCATCCAGCGCGTCAAGCTACCGCGCGGCGAGCAGACCCTCGGCGTCCTCGAGCAGCGCCTCGGCGGCAATAGGAGCCAGGTGCGCTGCCTCGACGGCAAGACGCGGAACTGCCGCATCACGGGAAGATTGAAGCGCCGCCTCTGGGTCCGCCCCGGCGACATCGTCCTGGTCGAGCCGTGGGAGTTCGAGGGCGACAAGAAGGGCGACATCATCTTCAAGTATCGGCCGGTGCAGGTCACGTGGCTCCGTCGGCAGGGCCATCTTGACAAATTGGAAGACCTCGACGAGTTCTAGCGCTTTGCGCCGATGGTCTTGAGCCGCTGCTGCGCTCTCTTCTTCCGGAACAGTTCATACGCGACGAGTCCGAGGACGCCGGCGACGAGCGCGCTGTCCGCGATGTTGAACACAGGCCACCAGCCGAGGTCGAAGAAGTCGGTCACGGCACCGAAGAGCACCCTGTCGGTGAGATTGCCGACCAGCCCGGCGAAGATGAGCGTGTAGCACGTCTTCTCCACGACCGTCGTGAACTGGTCGTGCCAGTAGAGCAGCAGGCCGAGGACGAAGAGCGAGAACCAGAGCAGCAGGATATTGCTCCCGGTGAGCATGCTGAAGCTGGCTCCGGTGTTCTGCGCGTGCGTCAGCCACAACACTCCGGGCACGACCTGGATGCTCTCACCCACCGCCAGGACGCGCACCACGGCTTTCGTCGCCTGATCCACGACAAGGACTGCCAAGAACACGAGCAGGTAGACCAGAAACCTGGGTTGTCTTCTCTTTGTCACGCATGGCGTCAAACGCTAGTCCTATAAAAAACTCTCTAAAGATACTCCACGCGCTCCCCAAAGACATAAATATCCCCAGGGCCTTGCCGGGCCAGGTGAGACCCATGCAGGACATCGTCCGCGCGGGCTTCGTCAGGGGCTTTCTCGGTTAGGGCCGCTGCCGCCTTGGGAAAAAAGTAAGGCCGAGAGCTGGGCTGCTAGTCGTATGTTTAATACTATTTTCGCCTAGAAATAGCGCTTTTTGAGCGCCTTGCGTTCCTCTTCGTCGATGTAGCGCTCGATTCGCATGGCGCGTTGCTTGATTGCGTCGAGCTCGGCCTTGATGGTGTCGAGGCGTTCGAGGATGAGTCCTGCTTCGTGGCCGGTGATGACGCCGGCGTAACCAGACGGGTTTGTACCTTGCGACTGCTGGTTGAGGGTGCGTGCGTAGTCCCGTGCGCTCCCCGGTTGGTTGCCACCCGTTGAGAACAGGTCGTGGTCAAAAGTGCTTGGCCGCGCGCCCATTGGGTCTTGGCCGAGCGGGTCGCGGTTCTGGTCGTGAAGCGGGTCGCGGCCGTAGAGGTCCTGGCTGCTCAGTCCCGGGGGGTCACCGCGGTTGCCGAAGGCATCCTTGTTGCCCGTGAGGGGATCGTTCATCCCGCTGCTGGTCGGCTGGCTGAAATCAGGAGGCTGATTGCCGAGAAAGTCATCTTTTTTCTTGAAAAAGTCGAACAGCCCCACCAATGCACCTCTTTCTCTACGTCTCTATACGAACCCCCTATTTAAACCTTTTCCCAAGAAGGGTCTGTCCAGAAGAGGGCCTTTTCGTATACTGGCGCCAAAAGGCGCATGAGCTGCCGCATCGGCAGCTCATAATCGTGCCGCGCCCCAGTATACAAATCTCTTCCTTTCTGGATACACTCCTCAAGAAGAGCTTATTGGCCTTTACGGTGAGCCATGAAGGATTCGTCAGCGGAAGAGACAAGGCGGTCGCCCCCGTTGGGGATGTGCCTTTCTAGCGCGGAAAGAGGTGTATGGCAAAAGGTCGATGACCATATAAGAGAAATTTTTTATTGGAACATGGCCTGATTCTGCCTATGACTGCAGCTGATGTGGAGCAGGAGCTTGAGGCGTTCTCGCATCCGGACAAGAAGGATGTCTACCAGCGCTTCTTCAAGACTGGGCCGGGAGAGTATGGCGAGGGCGACGTCTTCATCGGCTGCACCATGCCAGAGCAGCGCGCTATTGCGAAGAGATATGAGTTCCTCCCCTTCTCCGAACTCAAAAAACTCCTCACATCAAAAATCCATGAGCATCGCATGACTGGCTTGCTTATCTTGACGTATCAATACGTCGATGCGGAGAAGAAGGGCAAGAACTCAAAAGAGGAAAAAGCATTTTTTGAGAAAAAGAAAGAAGAAATCTATAGGTTCTACATGAAGAACTTAGCAGCAGTCAATAATTGGGATCTCGTCGACGTCACGGTGCCGAGGATTGTCGGGAACCATCTTTACCACTATCAGGAGAAAAAGAAGATTATCTACGCACTGGTCAAGTCCAAGCGCCTCTGGGAACGGCGCGTGGCCATCCTCGCCACCTTCCCTTTCATCCGGAAGGATTCCTTCGAGGATATCCTAATCCTTTGTGAACTCCTCCTCGACGACGAGCACGACCTGATGCACAAGGCATGCGGCTGGATGCTGCGCGAGGTGGGGAAGCGCGGCGCGAAGGGTGAGCGAGCCCTGAAAGGCTTTCTCGAGAGACACGTCAAGGAGATGCCACGCACCATGCTGCGCTACGCAATCGAGCGCTTTCCTAAGGAGAAGCGAAAGGCGTGGCTGCGGAAGTGATCAGGTGAAGCCGCGCGGTCTGATCCGGACGAGAACATCCTTTATCTCCTCGATCGTCTGCTGCTGCCTTCTCTTGTCGCTCATCTGGTGTACAGGGATGCAGAAATGCGATGCGGGACTCCAGGCGTGTATTGCGGGAGCTGGCTCTCAGAAGTGCTATTCGTGTTGCGCTGACCTGACACATGCCCGCGGCAATCCGCCTGCCGGAGAACCACGTTGCCAAGCTGACCATCCTTCAGAGCAGTATTATGACCCTGATTGCGCTTCGGTCAACGTCGGTCCAGCCAATCCACTCTACATCCCCGAGAGCATATCATCGATTAGTTCGATGTCTGATGCTCACACACTCTTCAGCAAGTCTGATTTCGTGATGATGCCTTTGACTCTTCCTTTCTCTTTGACGAGAATGAGATTATAATGTGACAGCAATTCCGCGAGCACGCGCCGCGGCGCTTCCATCGGCACGATCGGCGGCGCTTCTTCCATGATTTCCGCGACGAGGGTTTTCGAATTGATCCTGTCCATGTTCTGGACGATGCTCTTCTCAGTGAGTAGGCCTGCGACATTCATCTCATCGAGTACCGGAAGCTGGCTGTAGCCGTGCGCCTGCATCTTCCTGATGGCTGCCTTCAGCTTGTCCTCTGCCTTCACGACGACGACGTGTCGTTCCATCAATGCTCCCGCGTCCGGATCCTGTCCACGCTCGAAGCTGCGCAATGCTGCCAGCATCTGCTTCCCCGCGCTGAAGCTCGGGTCGACCAGCCCAGCCTCGACCTTGGCGATGAGACTCTGGCTGACGCCGGCCGCGGCGGCGAGCTGGTGCTGGGTCAGCCCGAGGCGCTTCCGCAAGGGCTTAATCCCTGTGAGTTCCGGATCCATGAAACAAAGAAAGAATAAATAATTTATAAGATTATTCTTTTCAGACTACTTTTCAACCATCTGATCTCGTAGGGAGAGAGTTTCAGCGTGAAGCTATGCACTGCATGCACATCCTTGGTCGCCAAGATGCGTCGCTTCTTCAACAAGTCATACAATGGTGTCTGCAAGCCGAGTTCGTCGAGCTGGAGACGGCAATACTGTTCATCACCAGAAACATTAACCATACAGAGCACGTTCTCGTTCCCGTTGCTGCGCAAAACAGTAAAGACTTGCTTGTTATCGTGAATGATATTCTGCTCAGCATTTGGATCAAAGGCTGTATGTGTGCTGCGGACATGAAGGAGTTCTTTCAATCCAGCAAAGACTGCCTTGATATGAGTCTCTTGACGCAAAGCCTTGGTAACAATTGCGTAAGTGGTATTTTTCCTATTGATGTCGCGGTTCACGCCGCTCCGTTTGACTGCCGCGTTGTCGTTCTCCGTCGCCAGCAAGGCATGAAGATAGATGCCAGGCACGCCCTTAAGGCAGAAAGCTATTGCGAATGATGCAAGGTATCGTCTGACTCTTGTCTCGTGACTTTCTTTCTGGTTCAGATTATTGATCGCGTTCCACCACGTGATGTTCAGCTCGTACGGAACTCGTTGCCCGTTCTCCTGCTTGTAGCTGACAAGGCTTCCGTGTTGTTTCGCTTTTTTTATCATGCGCTGTACGTCGCGTTGCGGCAATAATCGTCGTATAGGCATCAGTCCAATCCCGTCGTGACTCGCCAGGAAATTGAAGTATGTGGAATTTGGCGAGGTTTTTTCGAGCCTGTCAGCCCATCTGCTTATGTAGGAGGCGTTGCCGGTGTAAAGGGCATGCAACACGAGCGGTGGCAAGGAGAAGTTGTACACCATCTGTGCCTCGTTTCGGCCGTTGCCAAGATAGCTGATGTTCTTCCCGTGCGGCACGTTCGTTTCTGTCACGAGGTTCACGCTCGGCGCTGCCACGTCGAGGATGTCGCGCAATAGCTGGATAATGACGTGCGTCTGCTTGAGATGACTGCAGCTCGTGCCGAGCTCTTTCCAAAGATAATTCGCCGCGTCAAGCCTGATAAATGTCGCGCCGTTGCGGATGTAACGGAACAGGACGTCGACAATGCGCAGCAGCACGACCGGCTCTTTGAAATTCAAATCAACCTGATCCTTGCTGAAGGTTGTCCAAACGTAACGCACGCCGTCTTTCGTCTTGAACGGCGTCAACAATTCGTTGGTGCGCGGCCGTGTAATCTTTGCGAGCTCTTCTGCCGTGATATCGTCCTTGCGCTCGAATGCGATGAAATGGTTGTCGTACAAAGGATTTTTCCGTAACCATTGCTTGAACCATCGACTCTTGCTGCTGATGTGATTAAACACACCGTCAAACATCAAGTCAAAGTTCGTGCCGAGCTTCTTAATTTCCTTCCAGCTGCCGAAACGAGGTTCCACTTTCTTGTAGTTCTTCACCGAGAAACCGCGGTCGCTGCTAGAGGGATAGAAGGGCAGGAGGTGGATCGTGTTCACGACGTCTGACAAATAACGGATGGCAAAATTGCACAATGTCTGCAAGGGTTTTGTCCTTGGTTGCCGGATCGAGTCTGCGTAGGAGATTAGGATGCTGTCGCGTTGCGTGAACCGGTTCTTCGGATCGAAATGCGAGTCCTTATAGCGAAGACGTTTCGGCTTCTTTTTCCGGAACGCGTTGATCTTGCGCTGGATTTTATCGCAAGCGAGCCCGCCACGCTCCTTGCCATAGAGATAGATGAGCTTCTCGTGCATGCTCCGCTGCTTGTCGTTGAACGCGAGTCGCACACGATGCTTGTTCACCTTGGGCGGGCATTGCCGGCCATTCAGCATTTGCGCGATGCGATACCAACGCCGTGCTTCTGTCTTCAACCTGGGAACGAGTCGTGGCACGTTCACTTACTAGAGAAGAACCTATAAAAAGCTTTAGCTTTGAGCTTGTTGATAATTTCTCCAGGCGCAATCGACGACTCTATTGATCGCTTTTCGTATTTCGGAGGGTTTGAGAGCAGGTGGGTTCTTCCAGAACTCGATTTTGCCATCTTCGTAATCTTTGCTTTTCACACCAACCCTCCGAGCATCAACAAAGGCTGCTTGTGCTTTCTCCAACACCGCTCTTATTTCCGGTTTAGAACTTTGTTGAAGTTTGTCCATTCGATCTCGAAGATTATATCCTCTAATTTGAAAATACTGTCGATCGCTAGGAGCTGTCTGGGAAAGATTGCTACGAACTCTGTTCTGGAGGACTTGGAGAATGTTGCCACTGATACCATTTTGTGGATCATACGCTTGCTGATTGATCATCTTCATGTAATTATATAGTGTGGATGGATTAATATCAACCCGGGCTCTTTCGGCACGCATACCAATCCCCCAAGCATATGTCAAAAGTTCATCAGGATTCAGAGCAGCTGCAAGGACTGTCAAATCCTCCTGCAATTGATGCTGGAGATTAATGAAACCTACTAAGAGATGTTCCAGATTTTTTTTGTTGATATGTTCTGTATAGAAATCTGAAGGGATATATCCGAAGCGAGAAGGCAAGCTTGCCGCGCCTTGAGGAAGTGGCGGACGTTCCAGTAGCTCAAGTACATATTGCACCTTTTTCTCCAAGGTCATTTGTGGTACTGGATCTGTTGTCAGCAAGGTATCATCTGAGAAAAGTGATAGTTGTCCAGAAGGATCAATGCGGCTTGCCATATGTGCGTATGATATCTTTCCCTTTATAAATATTCCTATTTTAACCACTTATTAGGGGTGAATTCATGTTAAAATTCAACACGCTTTAAACTCGATCGAATTTTCACTTAAATATTCTTTTAGAAAGAGAACCAAAAAAGAGTTGGGGGTAGTCCTTCGGATAGTTACACTCGCTACGCTCGAGAACTCAATAATCCTTTTCACTCAAAGGCAGATTTTTATCAATAACATAAGTAATTATCTTTGCTAAACCAACAGCTAAGGTAATAGCACCAATCAAGATTAACCATTCATTAATTGTCAAGTATACAACATGAAAAAATATTGATAATGGAGTATATATTATCAATAATTGGAAAACTACAGGTATCAGAATAGACCAATTAAGATATTTATTCACAAAAATATTGACACTCTCATCAAATCTTATAGCTGCAACCCTGACAAAATGAGATAATACTAACCATGTAAATGTCATTGTTTGAGCAAGAACCAAATTATCTGTAAGTTTGAGTGTTATCAGAAATACTGTCAACATAATAATCACTTTCTTGATACTTATTCCAACAGTCAACCATACAATCCTTTTATTGATCAATTTCTCATTCTTGCCAGTAGGTTCCTTTTTCATTATTTCTTTATGTGAAGGATCAATTCCTAGGGTCATTGCAGGAGCTATATCAGTGACAAAATTGACCCACAACAATTGTATAGCTAAAAATGGCACCAATCCGAACAAGGAAGTTATGAATACCAAAAGAACTTCTGCAAGGTTAGCTGTCAAAAGATAATTAATAACTTTTCTCATATTTGAGAATATCGTTCTGCCTTCTTTTATTCCTGTGACTATAGAGTTAAGATTACCATCCAGTATTATTAAGTCTCCAGCCTCTTTTGCAATATCTGAACCTCTTTTTCCCATAGCAACGCCGACTTCTGCCTGCTTCAAAGCGGGAACATCATTAACACCATCTCCAGTGATTGCAACTCTTTCTCCTTTATTTTGCAATGCAGAAACTATCTTTAATTTATATTCCGGAGACATCCTTGCAAAGACATTATACTCTTTTACATAATCTTTAAGATCATCTTCTGATAAACACTTAAGTTCATTCCAGCTGATAGCTTTAATATTCTTGAACCCACACGCTTTAGCAATCGCTTGAGCAGTTTGTATATTATCTCCAGTAATCATCTTAAGATCAATATTCGCATCATAGATTGTGTTTATGACGTCTTTAATGTCATTCTTCGGGGGATCATGCATTCCGACCACGCCTATGAAAATTTTATCATAAGACAAAGCAATATTCCTTAAAGCTTCTCCAGAAAATTTCTTAACTGCTTTCATTATATCATTTCCTTCTTTTTGCCCCAATGCAATCACTTTACCATTTTTAATCATCTTGTTGCATTGTTGTAATATTACTTCTGGAGCACCTTTGCTATAGCTAACAACTTTACCATTTACTTTATTGTCGGATCTGGCAAACATTTTCTCAGAAGAAAAAGGTTCAAATTTAGTTGTGGGATACTTTTCTCTCAGTTCAATAATATCCACGCCTTCTCTATTGAAAAAGTCAATGAGTGCAATATCTTCAGCCCCTCCTACAAATCCTTTTTCTGTATCTTTAGCTTCATTGCATAAAAGTGCGCTGTTTCTTAAAGCATCAAGGGTTTTCTTGCTTATGCTTTTAGTATCATCCAGAACTTTATCATCAGCATAGATTTTCTTGATAGCCATCTTGTTCTCTGTCAATGTTCCAGTCTTATCAGTGCATATTACATCAACACTTCCCAAGGTTTCCAGCAAAGTTTTTCTCTTGACAAGAACATTTTCCTTTGCTAATTTTGATGAACTCATAGACAGTGCAAAAGTAACTATTGCAGGGAGTCCTTCCGGTATTGAACCGATGATCAGAGCTGAGCCCAACATAAAGATGGCGATCCAATGATGATTATGCAGATAATAGATTGAAAGTGCAATTAATATCAAGGCCATTGCCACATACATAATTTTCTTGCTTGCTTGGTCTACTTCTTTCAAGAATAATGATTCCTGCTCAGACTCTAGAGATTTTGCGATCTTTCCAACTTCTGTCTCTTTACCTACTGACGTAACAACACATGTGGCAGTTCCTCCTGCAACAAAAGTATTCATGAAAACCATATTCTTTCTGTCTGCCAAAGAAACTTCTTTCTTGATTGTCTTTGAATTCTTTAATACATGTATACTTTCTCCAGTAAGCATTGATTCATCAACATTAAACTCATCTGCTTCAATGATTCTGCAATCAGAAGGAACTTTATCACCTTCTCCTAATAAGATGATATCTCCTGGAACAAGTTCAGCAGAATCTACCTTGCTTTTCTTGTTTTCTCTGATGACTAATGCTTCATTCTTCAGCATTGATTTAAGCAATTGTGCAGATTTTTCTGATTTAAAATCTTGATAAGCTCCAACAAAAGCATTTATCAGCACAATAAAAGAAATTATTATTCCGT
>Ga0114931_10000737_pt1 | contig 40730 bp, 32 predicted proteins | sample 2SBtaG_FD_89579 | JGI IMG/M metagenome (GOLD analysis project Ga0114931, IMG submission 89579) | Deep subsurface microbial communities from Kolumbo volcano to uncover new lineages of life (NeLLi) - 2SBTROV14_V59a metaG | ecosystem: Environmental > Aquatic > Marine > Volcanic | place: Kolumbo... | reverse complement strand
ACGTGGTCGACACCGCGGACCTGGGACTGCTGATCAGCGCTTTCGGCCAGACCTGCAACTAGGCATCGCGTTGCGGGCTTGATGATCCGAGCACCGTCTGCAGGCGTCCGAACCCGACAGAAATATTCGTCACCGAATAGCGTCGCGCTGTTGATAACGATTGCTCGCGTCCAACCCGGAGGCTTCTGCACTGGCACGCACATTGCAGGTCTAAGCCTCATACAATGGATCGTACGTTTCGTCCACGCACAGCCGCCGCTCCACCGGCGCAGGACTCGCAGGAGATACCAAATGAACGCACACACCAGCACGCTCGGATTCAACATTCGGACCGGCGCATTCATCGTCATCGCGGCGATCACCGGCTTCTCAGCCCAGCACGCCGATGCCCGTTCAGACAATCGGGTCCGTGAAGAAGCCCGGCTGGTCGCCACCGTCAACGGGCCGCTCGGCGCCTCCGGTGATATCGAAGTCGAACGCCGGAGAAACAGACTCGAGTTCAAGGTCCAGATCGAGGACGTCGCCGTCGGCTCCTACGACCTGTTCGTGGACGATGTCCTGCGCGGCGTGATCGACGCGGCCGCAGTCCCCGGGGGTGTCGAGGGTGAGCTCGAGTTCCGCAACCCCGCCAAACGGGGGAAACTGCCGCTGGACTTTGATCCCGTCGGCGCCAGCATCGATGTCCGCCTTGGCGGCGTCACCATCCTCAGCGGCGTTGGCCCCGATCTGATCGTCCCCGACGGCCAGACGCAATCCGGCGAGTTCCAGAAGCAGAAAATCAAGGCGTTCCTCTTCGCAACCGACGAGTTCCCGCCGGCCCGAGGAACGATGAAGCTCAACAGCTCGAAGAAGAAGGCCAGGCTCATCGTCGAGGCCACCATGCTCCCGCGCGGCGACTACGACGTGCTCTTCGACGGAATCGCTGTCGGCTCCCTGAGCAGCAACGGCAAGAAGGGCAAAGTGAAGTTCTCCACCGCCCCCGGAGGCTCCGACCTGCCGATGGGCTTCGATCCGGTCAACACGCTCGTGCAGATCGTTCAAGGCAGCGTCGTCTTCCTCGATGGCGGGCTCGAGGGCGACCCGATCGGTGGCGGCATGTCGATCGCCGGGGTCGCCGAGACCGACCTCGCCCCGACCGCCGACGCGCCCGGCGCATCTGGCGACGCAAGATTCCGCAACCGGACCGATCGCACCGACTTCAAGATCGAGATCGAGGATGTCCCCGTCGGCGACTACGCGATGCTCGTCGGCGGCGTCGAGAACGCCACGATCAGCGTCGTCTCGACATCATCAGGAACCCGGGGCGAGGTCGAGTTCCGGAACCCCGCAGAGCCGGGCAAGATCCTGCTCGACTTCGATCCCCTCGGCGCCGCGATCCAGATCATCAACGCCGGTGGCGCCGTGGTGCTCGGCGGTGAAATGCCGACATCCACCGCAGGGTCCACCGACGACGATTCGTCGGACGACTCCGCCGACGATTCCGCTGATGATTCTTCAGACGACTCCGCCGATGACTCCAGCAATGATTCAAACAACGACTCGTCCGACGATTCAAACGACGATCGCCGACGTGGTGGTCGCGGCGGTCGCGCCGGTCGCTGAACGAACGATGTGGAGTTCGGATTCCAGCCCCACGGGATGATCGCCGGTCATCCCTGCGGGCGCCTCACCCGGTACTGTGTCAGACGGTAGTAGAGCTTGCGCTCACTGATCCCCAGCATCTGCGCCGCGGCCTTGCGATTGTCGGCGCTGCGCCGCAGCGCCTCCATGATCAGCTCCCGTTCGATCAACTCGATGTTCAGGCTCTTCCGCCGCACGATCGCCGGGTCCGGCTCGCCCGCTCCCGCCGATTCCGGCTCACCATCGATCGCCGGCGGGAGCAGCCGCGCGACCGGCGTCTGCACGAGCACATGCCGGTCCCACGCCCGGCCGATCGCCGATTCGAGCTCCGCGAGCCCGACCGGCTTGGAGAGAAAGTCCACCGCGTCCATCCGGATCGCACGCTTGGCCAGTTCAAAGGTCCCGTACCCGGTGGCGATCACAACCGAAACCGCCGGGCGCCGCTCGCGGATGTGCTCGAAGAGCTCAAGCCCGTGTTCGCCCGAAAGGTTGAGATCCAGCAGGGCGACCGCAACGGGGGAGGACCCGAGCGCCGACCGGGCCTCGTTGATCGTCCCGACACAGACCGATTCGTAACCCATCTGATCCAGCGCGCGGGCGTACATCAGCCGCTGCGCAGACTCATCCTCCACCACCAGAACCCGCCGCGGCGCCCGGGTCATTGCTCGTCCTCCACAATCGGGATCGCCAGCAGGAACTCGCTCCCGCAGCCGGGACCATCACTGAATGACCGAAGCTCGGCGCCGATGTCCATGCTCAATGTCTGCGCGATCGAAAGCCCCAGCCCCGTCCCACCCTCGCCCGCACGGTTGGTCTTGAACGGCACAAAGAAACTCTCCTGCATCTCCGGCGTAAACCCCCGGCCGTTGTCGCGCACGCGCAGCCAGAACTCATCCCCCGAACGCAGCGCGTCCACCTCGATCCGGCCATCATCAGAAACCGCATCCGCCGCATTGATCAGCAGCGTCAGCATGATCTGCCTCACTTCCTGCGGCGGCGCCAGGACCCGCACCGAGCAGTCGACGCCGGGCGCGTGAAAACAAGCGTGCTTGTCCGGACGCGCCGCCCGCGCGATCGCCACCGTCTCGACCAGAAGCCCGGTCGCGTCGAACCACTCCGGCGTGCTGTTGCCACGCACCATCGACATCAACCGCTCGATGATCCCCCGGCAACGAAGCACCTCTCGCCGGATCACCGTCAGCGATTCGTGCAGCTCGCTCCGTCCCCGCTCGTCGATCGGGCCCCGCCCGGTGGATCGGAGCGAGAGCTCGCTGAGCCCCAGCATCGCGTTCATCGGGTTGTTGATCTCGTGCGCCACATCCGCGGCCAGCAGCCCGATCCCCGCCATGCGCTCCCGCCGGAGCAGCTCGCGGTTGTTCTCCTCGATCTTCAGGAACATCCGCTCGTTGAGCTCCTCGATCTGGTTCATCACCCCGGCGACATCCTTCGGCTCGCTCTGCGACGCCGATTCGATCCGCGTGAGAACATTCCGCCGCAACTCGCGGAGCCGACGCAGCACGCTCCGCGAAGACCAGACCGACAGAAGAACGCACGCGATCGCCGAAACCATGCTCGCCAGCAGAACCAGACCGAGCGTGCGCCGCTGTGTCGCTTGCGCGGCCTCCGGCGCCGCGATAACGCCCGACTCCGCATCGCCATACAGGTTGCGGACATCGCTCCGAATGCGCTGTGTCCGCCGGATCCTGTCTTCTCTGGGAAGGGTTTCCCACGAGGGCCCGACCAGCTCCCGGATCTGCGTCAGCGCCTCGCTCGCGTGGAGCGACTCCTCGGCCTGGTGCTCCTCGCTTCCCTGATCGTCGTATTGCTCCGCGAGATAGCTCAGCAGGATCGTCTCCGCGCTCTGGAAACGCTCCATCGCCAGCGCGTCGAATCGCGGATCGTCCTGTTGCAGCGCGAGCAGCGCCACGCTCAGATCGTTGTCCACCGGTTGCAGGCTGCGCGATTCGGAAAACTCCTCGATCACCCGCTGGATCTCGACATCCATCTGCACGAGCCCGCGCCACGTCACAACCGTCACGCTCAGCGGCAGCAGAATAATCAGGATCATCGAGATCAGCAGCTTGGTCTGGATACTCATGCAAACTCCCGATGCGGCGCCGCCCGAGATCAACCCTTCTCTTCCCCGGCCGCCCGCGTGGGGGACCACCGGCGAACACCGATACTACCGCCCCGGACCCACCCCCGGTCACGCCGAACACGCAGAAGCATTCTTCACAGGCACAACTATAGAAACAGCCCCCGGAGACCAATCCCCGGGGGCTGTCGTTGTTCCTGGAATCGCGAACACGCCATAGTCAGGCCGCCGAGCGCGTCCGCTTGTTCCGCCCCACCGTCCGCTGCGCCGGGCTGGCCTTGCGCTTCGGCTCGCTGAGCATCGCCTCGACCAGATCCTCGGGAGAGTCGGCCCACAGGTCCGCGCCGATCTCCTCGGCCAGCCCCTCGGCCCTGGCGAAGACGCCGCCGCCAACAATGATCTGGAGTTCGTCACAAGCCCCGTTGGCCGCGAAGCCATCGATCATGCTCCGGATGTCGGGCAGATCCGTCGGCGCCGACGCGAAGATCAGCAGCGCATCGGGCTGGCTCAACTGCACGTGCGAGATCAACTCGTCCTTGGCGATCCCCCCGCCGGCGAACGAGATGTTGAACCCCGCGCCCTCGAGCAGGTCCACCGCCATCTGCGCCGCCAGCTCATCCGGATCGGTCGGCCCGCACACCGCAAAGACCGTCCGGTTCACCGATGCCCGGCGCTCGTACCGCAGCGCCGCCTGGTCGACGAACATCCGCAGCAGCCGCGTCGCGAGATGGTGCGCCAGCACCGAGAGCTGGTCGCTCCGGTGCAGCTTCTCGACCTGCTGATACACCGGCCAGTACAGGTCGAGCATCAGCCGCTCGACCGGGACACGGTCCCGGATGGTGTCGTTGACAATCTCACGCGCCGCGGCGCGGTCACCCGCCACCAACGCATCAAAGAACCGTTCGATCAGTATTTCCTGGGACACTTCACCACGCTCCAGACTTGATGTAACCCTGTGCCGTGCACAAGCAGAAAGACACGGAATAGTCGCGGCGTCACGGATGGCCGATCCAGACCGGCGTACGCCACGCGCCACCAACGCCCCGGGCTTCAACCCCGGGCCCCGCCGGACACACGCCGGCGACCACCCCTCTTTCGACCGCTACCCCACCCGAACGACCAATGTCCCGCCCCGCGCGCATTGAACCTCCCGGACGACCGATAACTCCACCGTCCGCGAGCAACAGCGAAAACGGTGCGCCGCCGCCCGGCGCTCCTCCGGCGCGCAAAAAAGCCCGGCCGTGCAAGCCGGGCTTCGAGAGAGGAAGGACGCAGCGGGATCAGCGAGAGAGATCCGCTCCGGGAGCGTGGTTCGCCGATCCCCCCTTCACCTTTGCTTCCTGAATCACGGGCACACACCGAACGACGAGATCAGGATCCCGAGATCGGCGGTGTCCACAAGCGGATCACTGTTGAGGTTGATCACCGGGTTCACGGTCCCGAACACGGCGATCAACGCCCCGAGGTCGGCGGTGTCGACCTGACCGTCGTGGTTGTAATCCGGGTTGAGCATCGCGTTCTGCGGGTCCGGGTCGAGCAGGTCGCTGACGCAATCGTCGTCCTGATCCACACCCATCCGATGGCCCGACCCCGGGGGCACCGCGGTGAAGACCAGCGAGTCACCGTTGGCGACGCCGAGCAGCATCTCGGAGAGCAGCGCCGATGTGCCCGCGTCCGAGTGGAATGTCGGAGACACGGTGTCCGTGCTGAACAGGTAATACCCGCGCTGCACGCCATCGACGATCCCCTTGGCGATCACGTCGCACCGGCTCGGGAACAGGTCGTGCTGCTGGATCATCAGATCAATGTCCTGCTCGAAACCGGGCGTCGCGAACACGTCGGCCGCACCGGGCGCCGCCGCGACCGTCTGGAACCCGACGATCGGCATCGCGTTGCTCTGGAAGCCCTGCACGAACGCGATCAGATCGTCGTCCAGACCGTTGCTGATGATGCCCGGGAAGAACGTCTGCAAGAACGTGTCCAGCGGGTGGTTGTTCGCCTCGCGCTCTTCACGCCCGTCGTGCAGCAGCCCGAACCCGTTGAAGCGGTCCATATCAAACTTCTTGTAAATCCCGCGAAGCTGCGGCACGAGCTGGATCTGACCGAACAACCCGCCGTTGATCCCGAGGTTGAACGCGATGTCCTGCGGTTCACACTCGATCGCCAGCGCCCCGTCGTGCGAGAGCTGGTGACACACGTTGCAGTTGTTCATATACACATTCAGGCCGGTCTCCCCGACAGGGTCCTTGAACGTGTTGTCCGGGTTCCGGAACGGGTTGGGCGGGTACACGATCGAGTTGACAAACGCCGTGTAGGTGTTCATCTCCGGATCCGTCGGCTCCTGTCCGCCCTGCAGCCCGGAGAACGCGCCCTTGAAATCCTGGAACTGCTCACGGTCGCCGCGCCAGTGCAGCTCCGTGTGGTTCTTCAGGCCCTGCAGCGACAGCGTCACCATCGGGCCCTTCAGCGGGTGGTTCTCGCCACCGGCCTGGAGGCACGGGTTGTTGTTGATGTCCGCCGTCGCGAACGGCTTCGTCTCGTTGGTCGTCTTGTCCGGGTTGCCAAGGTCCCACCCGATCGCGTCGTACACACCGCCGAAGTGGCACGTCGCGCACGCGAACCCGCCGTTGTTCGAAAGCAGCGAGCTTTGCATGAACACGCGCCCGTCGATGATCTGCTTTGGCTCCGGGTTGAATATCGCCAGCTCACCCCGCGCCGTCATCAGCGAGGGCGTGCTCACGTCGATCCGCTCGATCGCCATCGTCGTCCGCGACATCACGTACAGCAGATCCGAGCCGGCGTCGTACGCCAGCGAACGCGGGCCGCCCGGCACGTCGATCACGTCAAACACGCCGCCCGTGTCCGGGTCCACGGCGCCGATCCGTGACGAGCCCTGCGCCGCGACGAACGCGACCGACCCCGCCGCGTTGAACTCGACATCCGTCGGGTTCGACAGCGCGTTGTCCCACGCCTGCTGGTTGAACTGCGACACGTCCCCGAAGTTCGGGATCCCCGCGTGCAGATCAAAGGGCTGCGACGCCGCGCCCGAGCTCAGGTTCGTCACCTTCACCACCTCGTGCGCGGCGAAGTTCCCGTTGAGGGTCGGCTCGTGCCGGGTCGTGTTGAACGGCTCGATATTCGTCGCCATCACCTCGATCCCCGTGCCCCCCGGACGCAGCGCCAGCCCCGTCAGCGCCGTGCCGACGTCCCCGACCATCGAATCGACGAACATCCCGGCCGGGTTGCTCACGTCGATCACCGCGAGGTCGTTGTCGACCGTGTCCTTGGCGTCGGTGATCGTGTCCACCAGCGCGTCGAACGCGTTGAGCACCGTCGGGAACTCGATCGCGTACTGCGCGAGCACCGCCGCAGACGGCGTGTCGCCGCCCGTATTCCCGTTGAGCGTCTCGATGATGTCATGCCAGACATTGTTCACCGTCACGCCCCGGTCCTTGACAATCCGCTCGACAAACGTCGTGCCGGGCGCCGGCGACAAATCGGGCCACGGGGACAGGCTCGGGTCCGCAAACAGGCCCTGGGTCAGCGAGAAGTTCGACGCGTTGACCAGGTTCGGGAACGGCACGATCCCCTGATCGGATGTCGCGAACAGGAACGGCTCGCCCACGACATACGTGTTGTTGCCCGAGCGCAGCGCCGCGACCACCAGCTTGTTCTGCCCCGGGACCATCACCGATCGACGCGGCGTGTTCATGTCCAGGATCAGCTTGCCCACGATCTGCCGCGTCGTCGTGTCGATCGCCACGACCCCGCTCTCCTGGCGGATCGGATCGCCGGTCGCAAACGCCGGCGGGCCCTGCGTCACGACAAACGCGGTCGAACCGTCGTCGCTGAACGTGATCGACGCCGGCTCGTCGCCAACGCGAACAATGTCCACGACCTTGCCAGACAGCGTGTCAACCACCGAGCAGGTGTCCGAAACGAAGTTCAGCACCCAGACCATCCGGTCGTTCGTCCCCGGCTGGATCCCCACCGACACCGGCTCGATCCCCGTCGCGATCTCACCGATCCTGTTCATCTGGGCCCCAGACACATCGATGATCGCCAGCGTCCCGTTCGGGGTGTTCGCCGCGAACAGCGTGCTCCCGTCGCTGCTGAGCGCGATCGCGTCGATCGGCGGGCTCTCGAAGTTCACGTACCAGTTGCGCTCCAGCGGCGCATCGGGAGGCGCGTCCGGGTTGAAGACCACGACCGCCCCGCGATCGGTCGCCACCGAGTCCGGCAACGCCGGGTGGCCGACCGTCGCCGAGCCAGGGACCAGCGCGATCTCGCCCTGATACTCCTCGACCGATGTCGAGACACGATCCGCGAGCCCCGAGGCCGTGGCAAGCCCCGCCATCGCGGCGCCAACGAAAACCCACCGGACAGCCCCGTGCCCGGCTCTCTTTTTCCATGATGTGGTCATGGTCTGCATGGCATACTCCTTGAACGAATGACAGTGATCCAACCGCCACTCAGGCAACAAACGTGCCAGACCAATCAACATTGCCCGGGCGCCGGCCGGCCGCCGCACGCCACCGGAGACCAACAGGCGGACCCTGGCCCCTACTGGCCAGACTCCGCCATCGCCACGCCGTCATCCGCGCAAACATGGCCACCAGTCACCAACCCCGTCCCATCAACGAGCGCCACGCCACCAGCAAACATCGGCGCCGCCGGTGCGCGCCCGCCGCCGTGATTCGAGTCGCAGCCGCATCGCGCTGGTCAGGTTCAGCCGATCCGAGGCAAAGTATGGCCGCCACGGTCGGCCAGTCGCCGCCCAAAAACCGCTGATTTCATCGATCCATCCGAAAAACATCCTTGTCCGGGCGATCCATCTCGTGGTACGCTTTTCGTGTGACCGTCGCTGTTGGCGCTGCCGCTGCGCCAGGCGTCGTTTCGAGGGGAACTGCTGTGCACGCCGAGCACAACCCGGGCCGATACAACTGCGCCGTGCGCTATCCCGCGCCACCGCGCCCGAGCGGGCGCCGGCGCCGAGCCTTCACGCTCATCGAGCTGCTCGTCACCATCAGCATCATCGCCGTGCTCCTGGCGCTGCTGACCCCGACCATCCGCTACACCATCGGCGCCGCCCGAGGCTTCGGCTGCCAGATGAACCTCCGCACCGACGCCTTCGAGTTCCAGCTCTTCGCCGATGATCAGCTCCACGGCGACCGCGGCGACGACGACACCGAGCTCAGCCCGAACCGGTTCCGCATGGACACCTTCCAGGAGAGCCTCTACCGCATCGACGAGTTCTGGGATTATCCCGCACAGCCGACCGTCACCATCCTCGACTCCGCCGGCGCCAGCCCGATGCGCTGCACCGAGGTCCGGGGCGAGGTCGTCGTTCAGCGCAACACCCCCTGCGCCGCCGGGCCATTCAACACGCCCCAGACCGTCAGCTTCGGCTTCAACTCACGCTTCAACCGCGCCGAGATCCCCGACCACGCCGGCAGGCCCCGGGCCGTGCCCGTCACCCTCACCAGCGAACTCCTCCTCCATGGTGATGCGCCGCTGCTGTGGGATGTCGACGGACAGGCCGCCTTCGACAAGGGCGTCCAGCCCATCTACTCCGCCCCCTCGCTCGACAGCCGGGGCCCCTACGCCAACGATCGGCTCTGGTTCCCCGGTCACCGCCACAACGGGAGGATCAACGTCGGCTTCGTCGGAGGGCACGTCCTCACCTCGAAAGACCCGCTCAACGAACCGGGCTGGCAGTGGGGCTACCAGCCGATCCCCTGATCCCGTCACCCATGCCGATCCCAACCCCAACCCAGTCCCGCTTCCGTCAATCCTCCCCGATGCGAACCGGCGCGGCCACGTCCAAGACGCCCCGACGATGACGCTGCAACTCAAGTTCGCCGTCCTCCTCACCCTGCTCGGGCTGACTGTCGGTGTCGCCCTCGGCGCCGCGTGGTGGTCCTTCGATCTGCTGCACAACGAGATCGTCGGGCCCTTCAAACAATCCGCCTCCATCCTCGTCGCCATCGACGCGATCAAGTCCGACCTCACCGAGCAGCCGCCAAATGCCGCCAATGCGCTCGCCGCGTGCCAAGCCCTCACCGGAGACAGGGCTGTCCGCGCCCGCATCGGCGCCGGCGCCCTGCGCAACCTCGTCCACCGGATCAAGCAGGACGACTCGCCGCGCGTCGCCCTGCTCGTGCTCGATCGCATCAAGTCACAGACGCTCGCCGACGCCAACCTCGCCTCCGAGCACGCCCTGCGGATCCAGTCCCGGCTCGTCACCGTCCTGACCCTCGCCCTCGTCGCCGCGGTCCTCACCGCCGCCCTCGCCCTGCTGCTGCTGCGCCGCTGGGTGGTCCGCCCCGTCGCGAACCTCCGCCACGCCGCCTCCCGCATCGGCGCCGGCGATTACTCCCACCGCCTCCCTGTCTCGGGCCGCGACGAGATCGCCCTGCTCAGCGCCGAGATCAATCAAATGGCCGGCGACATCGAGTGCATGCGCGACGAGCGCGTCGAGCAGGAGCGGCTGGCCGCCACGCGGGAGATGCTCCGCCGAATTGCCCACAATTTGCGCAATCCACTGGCGGGAATCCGGGGCCTCGCCGAGCTCACCCGCTCGGAACTGTCCGAAAACCACGATGAAGACCACGAACTCTCAGAAAATCAGGACCGGATCATCAACGCGGTCGATCGCTTCGAATCATGGCTGGCCGGCGTCCTGCGCTCCACCACACCCCTGACCATCACACCCGAACGACAACCGATCGCAGGCTGGATCGACAGCATCGTCGAGACCCTCCGCCCCGCCGGCGAACTCCACGCGATTGATATCCATCTCGAGCGCGAAAACGCCCCAAAAACAGCGATGTTCGACCCACAACACCTCGAACACGCCGTCGTCGCAGTCCTCACCAACGCCATCCAGGCGGCCCCCCACAACTCCACCATCGGCGTCCGGGCAACGTCCGAAAACGGCGACGGGACCTGGACCATCGAGATCAGGGATCGGGGACCGGGCATCCCCGAACACTTGCACGAACAGATCTTCAAGGCACACTTCACAACGAAACGTGACGGGACCGGCATCGGTCTTGCAGTCGCACAGCAGGTCGTGCGAGCCCACGGCGGCTCGATCCGAGTCGAGAACGTGACCGAAAACGCCCCAAACGCCCACGCCGACACCGGCGAACAGGCCGCGGGCGCCCGATTCACGCTCCGATTGCCAATGGAGCCCGCTGGAGACACGCAACCCGATGATCGCACCGGCCACACTAGTTGAACCCCTGAGCCAGGAGACCGCCATGGCCTCGATCCTCGTCATCGAAGACGAAGAAAACCTCAGGCTGTCGATCCGACGCAAGCTCACCAAGCCCGGTCACGCCGTCGCCGACGCCGCCACGCTCCGGCAGGCCCGCGAACACATCGAAGCCACCGACTTCGATATCGTCATCACCGACATCAACCTCGCAGGCGACAGCGGCATCGACCTCGTCCGCGAACTCCGAGAGGACGGCTTCGAGGGCGCCATCATCGTCATCACCGCCTTCGGCACCGTCGAGAGCGCCGTCGAGGCCATGAAGCTTGGCGCCGACGAGTACCTCCAGAAACCGCTCAGCCTCGAAGAGCTCGTCCTCGTCGTCGACCGCGCCATCGCCCGCCGCAAGTCCGAGCGCCGTCTCCGCCTCTTCGAACGCCTCGAACGCGAAAAAACCCCGACCACCACGCAGACCCTCGGGCGCAGTGACGCCTGGAAGAACACCCTCGAACTCACCGACCGCCTCGCCACCGTCCTCAGCGCCAAATCAGAGCACGGCGAACTGCCCGCCGTGCTCCTGCTCGGCGAAACCGGGACCGGCAAGGGCGTCCTCGCAAGGCGCATCCACGCCATCGCTTCCCAGAACGCGAGCGATGCGCCCTTCGTCCACGTCAACTGCTCCGCCCTGCCCGCATCGCTCATCGAGTCCGAGCTCTTCGGGCACGAGAAGGGCGCCTTCACCGACGCGCGGGCCGCACGCACCGGGCTCTTCGAGATGGCCGACGGCGGCGCCATCTTCCTCGACGAGATCGGCGACATGCCAATCGAGCTCCAGTCCAAGCTCCTGCTCGTCGTCGAGCGCGGCGTCTACCGGCGCGTCGGCGGAACGAAGGACCGCACCGTCCGCGCCTGCGTCATCGCCGCCACCAACCAGGACCTCGCCGCCCGCGCCGAGACCAACGACTTCCGCCGCGACCTCTACTACCGGCTCAGCGCCTTCACCATCCCCATCCCGCCCCTGCGCCAGCGAGACAGCGACGCCGAGCTCATCGCAACCGACCAGCTCGCCCGCGCCGCCGCCCGCTTCGCCAGGCCCGCGACAACCTTCACCCCCGAAACCATCGACGCCATCCGCCGGCACGACTGGCCCGGCAACGTCCGCGAGCTGATCAACGCTGTCCAGCGCGCCGTCATGCTCTGCGATGACCACGCCATCAAACCCGAACACCTCGGCCTCTACAACGGCGTCAACGCCGCGACGACAACGACCCGATCGCAGGATCGCCCCGACGGACCAAGCTCATCCGACGGCATCCGTTTCGACTTCGACCGGGGCATGCACACCGCCGACGAGGTCGAACGAACCCTCATCATCCAGGCGCTCAAGCATTGCAACGGCAACGTCTCGCGCGCCGCCAAGCTCATCGGCATGAGCCGCGGAAGCCTCCGGTACCGCATCGACCGCGCCGACCTCGAACAGCACGTCAACGGGCACAACAAGCCATGAAACCCGCCCTCGTCGCCATCACGCTCGCGGTGCTCGCCGTCGTCGCCGGCGCCGATCCGCTCCCCAAATCAAACAACGACGCCCTCGGGCCCAACGGCGCCGACCACACCTACTTCGACCCGACCGGAGACCTCCGCGTCAGGCGAACCGATGAACAGGCCGTCTACGGCGAGCTCATCCTGCCCAACACCAACCTCCCCGACCTCCAGATGGTCAGCCTCTCCGGCTGGTCGCCGGACAACCCCGCCCTCGATCCCTTCACCGGCGCCCCCACACCCGGCGCCGACATCCTCCGGATCAACCTCCTCTTCAACGGGCTCGTCAACCCGCCCGGCACCCTCGGCATCGGCGGGTTCCCCTACGACCCCTACCGCTTCGGGATCAACCCCCTCTACGGCTTCATCGAGATCGACGTCGACAACGATTTCAACACCGGGGGCGAGCAGTGGGGCGAGGCCATCTACCGCTTCCTCGCCAACACCGGACGGTTCTCCGCGATCCCCAACGACATCACACGCACCCGCGTGCCCACGGACGTCTTCCAGATCGCCGAGACAGACTTCTTCACGCCGCCCTTCTTCGAACGAACCGGCAGCGACTTCACACTCAAACTCTGCGGCTGCTTCGATGTCAACATCGTCCCGAGCAACCTCGACGCCCAGGACGGCGACATGATCTTCGAAGAAGGCGAGACCATGATCGTCGAGGGGCGGTTCTTCCAGCGCGCCAGCGGGTACCAGGACGCCAGCGCCGCGTTCGGCGGCGCTGATTTCGGGCTCTACGACCCCATCGTCCAACTCCGGTTCCAGCACCTCCTCGGCGCCGACCAGACCCTCGTCACCCTCGTCTATCCGCTCACACCCGTCGGCGCCGCCCTGCTCGCAGGACAGCCAGTCCAGCCTGTCGACCTCGACGTCACCAACCACACATCGGTCCAGGAAGCGCTCGACGACATCATCGTCGGCGCCTCGGCCGGCCCCCTCACCGGCGCCACCCAGATCCTCACCCAGGGCTGGGCGGGCGACGACCCCACCGCCTTCCTCGACCCGGCGCTCTGGCGGGCCACCGCCATCGTCGGCACCGCCTACCCCGACTCGCGCTCTCCGTCGCTCTACGTCTATACCGACATCGGATTCAACGCCCGAAGGCCCGACATCAACGGCGACGGCGTCGTCGACCTCGACGATCGCGCCCTCGAAATGGCCGCCATCGGGGCCCTCGACGGCGGCGCCCAGGACATGGACCTCACCGTCAACGGATCGGTCGAACTCGTCAGCTTCGGGCTGAACTTCAGCCCCTTCGACATCAACTACGACGGCTTCGTCGACGGCTTCGACCTCGACCTGCTCCCGTTCCCGGTCACACCGGGCGACATCAACGGCGACGGCGTTGTCGACACCGCAGACCTCGGCGCCCTCATCGCCAACTTCGGATCCTTCAGCACGCCCGAGTTCCCGAATAGCGCCGACATCAATCAGGACGGCGTCATCGACACCGCAGATCTCGGCATCCTCATCGCCAACTTCGGGGCATAAACAATGCGCCCCCAACGCCCGGCCCGACGCCCGGGATGAGGCCCCGCGAATCCCGGGATCCGCAAGCGACACAGCTCAAAGCTGATGCGAAGCGATCGACTCGCGCAGCGGCGTCAAAACGTTCGGGACCACCCGCCCCTGCGTCAGTTCGTCCGCGTGCGCAACAAGCTCATCCAGCCGCGCCCCGAGTGTGTCGACATCCTCGAAGTCGCCGCTGCGCCGGACCGTGACGAAAACACTGATCGGCTCCTCCGGGTGCTTGCCGGTCCGAACCTGCCGGATCGTCGTCCGAGTTTTCACCTCGACGTACGCCTGCACATCGCACCGGTCCGTCATCGCCATCCCCAGCATCGGCTGGAACTCGATGGGCTTCATCGAATCGGCGTCGATCAGCCGCGACAACGGAGAATCACCCAGCAACGCCTCAAGCACCACCGTGTTGTGGTTCGCCCGCGCCACCAGATCGAACCCGTACGTCAGCTCCAGGTGATCGATGTCGATCGGGGTCACGCCCAGATAAAAAGGCGCCGTCCGCAACACCAGCCGGTGCAGCGCCAGCGAGTCCTCGGCGCTGTGCGGGTTGACCACCCCCGAGCGGATCAGACGCTTCTGCACGCCCATCCACAGCCGCCGCCGGTGGCGCTCCGGGGATTCGAGCGCCAGCTCGTCCGGGTACCGCTTGAGCCGTTTCATCGTGGGATCGTCACGACCCAGCCGCGTGAACAGATCCAGCATGGTCTCCCGGGAATCCGGCAGATCCAGCTTCACGCCCAACTGACAGTTGACGTAAAAATCTGTACACAGCGCGCCAAGGCTCGTCGTCATCGCTCGCTCTTCCTCCGTGCAAACACCGGGCGGTGCTCGTCAGCGGCGAGATTACACCAGAGACCCGGGCCTGTCGAGAAAATCCCACTAATCCCCAGAAATCAGCCCCCAGAAATCAGCCCCCAGAAATCAGCATGGGCTGTCGTTTCCAGTACGTCAGCGACCGCCACACCCACTCCATGGGCCCGAACCGGAACCGCATCAGCCAGATCGGGCTGACGACCAGCTGCAGCGCCCAGACCGCGCCCACCACCAGCATCAGCTCGCCTCGGCTCATCGTCCCCCACAGCCCCAGCCCCCACCAATAAAACAGGTACGTGCAGATGATCGACTGCATCAGGTAGTTCGTCAGCGCCATCCGCCCCACCGCCGCCAGCGCCCCCATCAGCCATCGCAGCGCGCCCAGCTTCCACACGGCGAGCACCAGCCCCACGTGCCCGAGCGCCACAAGAACGCTCCCGCCGTAGTTCCACCACGCATCGGTCAAAAAGAACTCCGCCCCGCCAAACCCGTGCGCACGCATCGCCGACACTCCCGCGGCGACCAGCGGCAGCCCCGCGCCGTACCCGATGGCGGCCATCGCGCCATAGAACAGCAACGACCTTGACGCATCGAAAACCCGCAGCTTGTAAAGCCCCATCCCCAGCAGCATCAGCCCGCCGATCCGCCAGATCCCCCAGATCAGCATCCCGAACGTCTCGAAGAAGAACGTGTCCCGCGCGTGCTTTTTCAGCAGGTCGATCCCTCCGTTGTTCCGCAGATCAGCCTCGTACGCCAGCAGCTCGGGCGTCGGATAGAACACCTCGAACTCATCGACCCATGCGTCGAGCGCCCCCTGTTGCGCCCCCGTCAACGCCCCGCCGGCGTCGACCACCGACTGCGCCTCGAGCATCGCCTCGCGCGCCTCGCCCATCACCAACCCGTACGGCGCGTTCAGCAGCACCGCCACCAACATCACCAGCGGCCCGAGCACGACCAGCGCCCGCCCCGACAGCCGACGCAACGGGAAGACCGCGGCCCCACAGATCACGTACGGCACAAGGATGTCGCCGAACCAGATCGCGTACGCATGAACCAGCCCGATCAGCAGCAGCCACGCCATCCGCCGGTAGTGCAAGGGCCCCGCCGCCGCGCCCTTCGAGGCCGCCCGATCTGAAAAGATCACCATCCCGGCGCCGAAGAGCATCGAGAAAATCGCCATCATCTTCATGTTGAAGAACAGCTCCGAGACATACCAGACGAGGTAGTCCAGCCCCTCGAATCCGCCCGTGTGCCGCGGGTCGGGGTACGTGTACTGCGACAGCGCAAAGAACGGGATGTTCATCACCAGGATGCCCAGCAGCGCAAACCCGCGCAGCGCATCAATCGAGCCAATCCGCTCACCCGAAGCGACCGGCGAAGCGTGCGCCGCGTCCTGTTCCTCAATCACCGGTGTCTCCCAGACGCGCCGATCCGATCAACTCCTGATCTCGAACCCGTCGTACCCGTGGTCATCATCAAAGCGGCTCGATGACACGCCCGTAATGAACCCGCTCATCCGCTCGCGGATCTCATCCAGGCACCCGTCGATCGCGGCGGATGTCCCCTCGAGCACCGCCAGCACCGAGCCGTTCGCCTCGTTTCGGACCCACCCGCACAGACCGTGACGCTGCGCGATCTCGTGCGTCACCATCCGGAAACCCACGCCCTGGACACGTCCTGTAAACCTCGCTTCGCATCGCATAGCAAAGATGATACCACTCCTTCACAACACTTTGTCACCCCCTGACGGGTCGGCATCGCGTCCGGGATGCCTTATTGCCGGATATTCCGCTTGGGAGAGTTGACCGGCCTGTGCCGCGTGCTAGCGTTCAACTGTCTGCACGGCGCGTTCGCACGCGGATCCTTCGGCTCGCATTGGGGCCCCATCCTTCCAGATGGGGATTGTCGAGCCCGGATCAATCTTCTCCGCGAACGCCACCGACGGCGCCCGGGTGTCCGCCCGCTTCGGGAATGGGAGCGCGGACAACCACCGACTCGAATCATCGGAGCATTGCCTGCGCTCTTCCTGCGCCTCGGCAATGGATCCACAGCGTGGGCGAGCGCCAACAGATGACAGCCGACCGGTTGACATCCCGAAACGAAGACCGGCAGCGCGTCCTCGACGCCACCGACATCGTCGCGCTCGTCGGCGAACACCTCGCGATCCACGCCAAGGGCCGTGAGTACGTCGCCGTCTGCCCGTTCCACTACGACCACAAGCCCTCCATGACCATCGTCCCGCACAAGCAGATCTTCCATTGCTTCTCCTGCGGCGCCGGTGGCAACGCCTACGACTTCATGATGCGCTTCCACGGCATGGACTTCCGAGAGACCATCCAGCGGCTCGCCGACCGCGCCGGGATCACGCTCACACCCTTCAGGCAGACCGCCAACGAGCAACCCCGGAGCGATTCCACCGCGACACGCGACGACATCGCCAGGGCCAACGCCTTCGCACTCGGCTTCTACCGGTCGATCTACACCCACGCCGAGCACGGCCTCGCCGCCAGGCAGGCCGTCAGCAAACGCGGCTTCACCGACGAAACGATCGAGGCGTTCCAGCTCGGCGCCGCGCCGGATCGCTGGGACGGGCTCGCGCTGACCATCAGCGCCAACAACCTCAACACCGACCACTTCCTCGCCGCGGGGCTGCTCAAACGACGCGACAACGGCGGGCTCTATGACGCGCTGCGCAACCGCATCGTCTTCCCGATCCTCGACCAGATCGGCCGGCCCATCGCCTTCGGCGCACGCCGCATCGACGAAGACGACGAACCCAAGTACCTCAACTCGCCCGAGACCGCGCTCTTCGACAAGTCCGCGACGCTCTTCGCCCTCGACAAGGCCACGCGACCGATCCAGCGCGAACGCCGCGCCATCATCGTCGAGGGCTACACCGACGCCATCGCCTGCCACCAGGCCGGCGTCCGCAACACCGTCGCGACGCTCGGCACCGCGCTCACGAGCAAACACGCGCTCGCCCTCGGGCGCCTGTGCGAGCGCGTCGTGCTGCTCTTCGACGCCGACACCGCTGGGCTCAAGGCCGCCGACCGGGGCGTCGAGGTCTTCTTCTCGTCGAACGTCGACGTCCAGATCGCCGTCCTGCCCGCCGGCGCCGACCCGGCCGACCTGCTCGGCTCCGAAGACGGCCGCCAGCGCTTCGACGCGACCGTCACAAACGCCGAAGACGCCATGACCTACCGGTTCCGCCGGCTGCGCGAACAACTCGATGGTGAGGGCGTCTCCGCCAGGGCCAAAGCCGTCGAACGCGACATCGAACGCCTCGTCGAGCTGGGCCTCGCGACCGTCGCCCCGATCCGCCGACGCCTCATCATCCGCAACTACGCCGCGCTCGTCGGCGTCGACGAGCAACTGGTCATCGACACCATCGCAAGGGCGCAGGCCGCCCGCGATCGCAGAGGGTTCGTCAGCGCCAATAGCGCCGCCCCGCAACCGAACAACCCCGCCGACGCCGGGCAACCCGGTGAAACCCCGGGCGCCAACGCCAAACTCGGCCCATTCGAGCACGCCCTGGGCTGCCTGCTCACCGATCCAGCGCTCATCCACAGCCTCTCCACCGATGACCAGCGGCTGCTCGATCCCGGCTCGGCGCCCAACAACGCCACGCGCGCCATCGCACAAGTCATCGAACGCCGCGCCGCCCTCGAAGATCCCGGCGCCCTCGGCTCGGCCCTCGATCTCATCGATGACCCGGCGATCCGGGCCCTCGCCGCCCGCGCCGCCAACACCGCAGAGCTGGACACCGAGCACAACCACGACAAGCTCCGCGAACACCTGATCGACAGCCTCCTCCAGTGGCGCCGACACGAAAATCGCGCCCCGGGGCGCTCGACTTCCGCCGCCTTGTCGCCTTCCATGCCCGGCCCCGCCCAGAGCGCGGGCGACACGCCATCGACGGATCAGCACGAACCGGAGCCAGACGCTGCCACAGCGACCGATGACAACGAAGACCTCGCCAGGCTCATCGAGGCCCGACGCCAACTCCACCTATCAACCGGGGGCGACCCGCTCGCCCGCCCAAGACCGATCTCGCCCTAGCGCGTGACGCTGTTTGCACGCCCGACGATCCCGAAAGGGAACGCCCCGGCATTCCAATCAGGACAGGACGATCCCCCGTCCGGCGACCGCGCCGGGCGATACTTCAGATACCGCAAGAGGCCTTCCGTGATCGAAAGACTGCACCCATCGCTGGCCCAGCTGCTCATCCTCTCGAAGAAGCGCGGATGGCTCAGCTACGAAGAGCTCAACACCGCGCTCCCCGATGAGATGGTCGATCCGCTCGAGATGGACCTCCTGCTCGTCCGAATCGACCGGCTCGACCTCGAGCTGCTCGATCTCCGCGAGTGGCGGGCACGACTCTTCCGTGAGGGCGCCAAGCCCGGCGCCGAGACCGCCAACCCCTACACCAGCGCCGATCCCTCGGCCGACGATCCCGACGGCGCAGGCGATTCGCCCAAGCGTGACCTCGCGGCCGAAAAAGCGCTCGCCGAGGCCCTCGAAGCCGAGCAGAACACCAAGCGCATCGACGACCCCGTGCGCATGTACCTGACGCAGATGGGCGCCATCCCCCTGCTCACCCGCGAGGAAGAGATCCGCCTCGCCAAGAAGATCGAAACCACCCGCATGATCTTCCGCCGCAGGTGCCTCGAATGCGACTTCGCCGTCGCGCACTGCGTCGAGACGCTCGAAGCCGTCCACCGCAGCGCCCTGCCCTTCGACCGGACCATGAAAGTCTCCACCGCCGAGGAAAACGCCAAGGCGAAGATCGCCGCCCGCATCCCCTACAACGTCGACACGCTCCACAAGCTCCTCGATATCGGCCGCCAGCAGTGGCAAGAGCTCGAAGCCGCGAAAGAGGCCGGCGATGAACAAGCCATCGAGGCCGTCACCGCCAGGATCCGGCTGCGCAGACGCCGCATGTCGGCGCTCACCGAGGAGTGCTCGCTCCGCACCAGCCGCATCGTCCCGGCGCTGCACAAGCTCCGCTCCTTCTCGCACAAGATGAGCAACCTCCAGCGCGAGATCGCCCGCGCCGAGCGCTTCCCCAACCGCTACGACCCCGACGACATCCTCGTCATGAACGAAGAGCTCGAAGGCCTCCGCGAGCTCGTCCAGTCAGAGCCCGACGAGTTCGCCAGCCGCGTCCAGCTCCTCGACAACGTCTACTGGGAGTACGAGCAGGCCAAGCGCGACCTCTCGGCCGGCAACCTCCGCCTCGTCGTCTCCATCGCCAAGAAATACCGCAACCGCGGGCTCTCCTTCCTCGACATCATCCAGGAAGGCAACACCGGGCTCATGCGCGCCGTCGACAAGTACGAGTACAAACGCGGCTACAAGTTCTCGACCTACGCGACATGGTGGATCCGCCAGGCCATCACCCGCGCCATCGCCGACCACGCCAGAACCATCCGCATCCCGGTCCACATGATCGAGACCATGAGCAAGCTCCGCAATATCCAGAAAGAGCTGCTCCAAAAGCACGGCGTCGAGCCCACCACCGAAGAGCTCGCCGCCCACGCGGGCATGTCCGTCCCCGATGTCCAGCGCGTCATGAAGATCAGCAGGCACCCGATCAGCCTCGACCGGCCCGTCGGCGAATCCGAGGACTCCTACTTCGGCGACTTCATCGAAGACGAAAAACAGGAGAGCCCCTCCACCACCGCCGCCAGCGAGATGCTCTCGATCCGCATCGACCAGGCCCTCAAAACTCTCAACTACCGCGAACGCGAGATCATCAAGCTCCGCTACGGAATCGGCGACGGCTACACCTACACCCTCGAAGAGGTCGGCCGAATCTTCAAGGTCACCCGCGAGCGCGTCCGCCAGGTCGAGGCCAAGGCGATCCGCAAGCTCCAGCACCCCGTCCGCTCGCGCAAGCTCGCCTCCTTCGTCGACGAAACCGTCGAAGAGAACGCCGAGGATAAAGACTGAGACGCAACTCCGGGATTCGCAAGAGCGAGTGAGGAGTTGAACAAACCATTCCCCAGTAAAACGCCCCGGCTTCCCCAAAGCCGGGGTGTTTTCATCGCATGACAAATCCCCACGCCCGGGATGAGGCCCCGCGAATCCCGGGATTCCCCCGTGCGGGCGTGGCGATGGCTCTGCAGAGCCACGGCTTCAGACCCTCACGTCATTTCATCGTAATGCGTGCTATGGCCTCGGCTTTGCGTGGCCACGTTTCCACTGGCAAATCCCTCGAACCAAAGCATGGCCACGCAAAGCCGAGGCCATGGCACACGCTGAACATCCCTTCATCGTGGCCCTACAAAGCCATAGCCACGCCACCCACCGCACCCCCCAATCCCCTACCCTGACCATTCACCACGACCCTCATCCCAAGCCGATCCCTGTAGGTGCCCATGCCACTCCGCTTCAAACAACAACTCCTCCGACTCCTCAAGCACGACCGCTACGAGCCGCGCCGGATCGCCCAGATCGCCTCCGAGCTCCAGATCCCCAACGACGACATCAAGGCCTTCACCGACGCCGTCCACGCGCTCGCCAAAGACGGCCAGATCCTCCTCGGCGCCCAGGAAGTCGTCCAGCTCCCACCCCCCGGCGACGAAGAGATCGGCGAGTTCCGCAAGAACCCCCGAGGCTTCGGCTTCCTCATCCCACGCCACCCCCGCGCCCACGGCGACATCTTCGTCCCCCCCGAAGGAACCCTCGACGCCCTCACCGGCGACATCGTCCGGGCCGAGGTCGTCCACCGCAAACGCAGGCCGGGTGACGACCGCTCGCCCTTCACCGCCTACATCGTCGAGGTCCTCGAACGCAAGCAATCCAGCTTCACCGGTGAGCTCACCCAGCGCGGCTCGCAGTGGCTCGTCTTCCCCGACGGCGCCGCCCTGACCGACCCCATCGTCATCAAGGATCCCGGCGCCAAGAACGCCAAAGAGGGCGACAAGGTCGTCTTCGAGCTCCTCCGCCACCCCGAAGACAACACCCTCGGCGAGGGCGTCATCACCGAGGTCCTGGGCGCCTCGGGAGAGCCCGACGTCGAAACCGCCGCCGTCATCGCCGCCCACGCGCTCCCGGGCGAGTTCCCGGGCGATTGCTTCGAGCAGGCCCGCGAGGCCGCCAAGGATTTCGAAACGCTCATGGACCGCGTCGAAACCGAGGGCTTCGCCAGCGTCCTGCCCGATCGTGAAGACCGCCGAGGCGATTTCATCGTCACCATCGACCCGCCCGACGCCAAGGACTACGACGACGCCATCAGCATCGAAACCCACCCCGACGGCTGGACCCTGGGCATCCACATCGCCGACGTCTCCCACTTCGTCACACCCGGAACAGCCCTCGACAACGAAGCCAGGGAACGCGGCAACTCCGTCTACCTCCCGCGGCTGGTCATCCCCATGCTGCCCGAGCTGCTCTCCAACGGCGTCTGTTCGCTGCAAGAGGGCGTCCCGCGCTTCTGCAAGTCCGCGTTCATCAAGTACGACAAAAAAGGCAATGTCACCGCCAAGGGCTTCGCCCAGACCTGCATCAAGTCAGCCAAACGACTCACCTACCTCGAAGCGCAGGCCCTCATCGACGGCGACATCGAAGAAGCCAAAAAACACACCAGGGCGAAGCCCGAATACTCCAAGCAGGTCATCGACACCTGCAAGCAGATGGACAAGCTCGCCCGCGTCATCCGAGACCGCCGCCGCAAGAACGGCATGATCCACCTCGACCTCCCCGACGTCGAGCTCATCTTCGGCGACGACGGCCGCGTGATCGACGCCCAGCCCGAAGACGACGCCTTCACCCACACGATCATCGAGATGTGCATGGTCGAGGCCAACGAGGCCGTCGCACGCCTCTTCCTCGAGCTCAACGTCCCGCTCCTGCGCCGCATCCACCCCGAGCCGGAGCCGGGCGGCAAAGAAGACCTCCAGAAGTTCGTCCGCGTCGCGGGGTATTCGATCCCGAAGAACCCCGACCGCTTCGAGCTCCAGTCCCTGCTCGACTCCACCGCCGGGACCCCCGCCGGCCCCGCCGTCCACTTCGCCGTCCTGCGCACCCTCACCGCCGCTGAATACTCCCCCGCCCTCATCGGCCACTACGCCCTCGCGTCGGACGCCTACGCCCACTTCACCAGCCCCATCCGACGCTACCCCGACCTCACCGTCCACCGCGCGCTCGTCGAATACCTCCAGCGGACGAAGAACGGCTCGACTCCGCCACACGGCGCAGGCAAGGCCAAGGCCCTCGGCCGGCACATGATGGACGGCGAGGGCTGCCCCGACGAACAAACCCTCGTCGAGATCGGCGGCTGGTGTAACCAGACCGAACGCCGCGCCCAGGACGCCGAGCGCGAGCTGCGCAAGTTCCTCGTCATGCAGCTCATGGCCGAGCACATCGGCGAAGAGTTCCCCGGTGTCTGCACCGGCGTCACCAACGCCGGCGTCTTCGTCCGCATCGACAAGTACCTCATCGAGGGACTCGTCAAAACCGTCGACCTCCCCGCCAGCGTCCCCCGCGGCGTCCAGTGGCGACTCGACCACAAAACCGGGGGCCTCGTCGAACAGGGCTCCGGACGCTCCTACAAGCTCGGCGACCGCTTCGGCGTCGTCGTCAGCGGCGTCGATCTCCCGCGCCGACAGATGGAGCTCGTCATCCCCTCCGCAGAAGCCAAAAAACGCGCCGGCGTCGGCAAAGCACTCAAACTCGGCGAGCCCGGCGGCGGCATCGGAGGCGGAGGCGCCGGCGCCGGATTCAAAGACTTCCGAACCGGCGGCCAACGCCGAAGCAAGAAATCAAAGTCCCGCGACAAGCGCAAGTCCGACCACCGCAAGGACCGGAAGGACAAGGGCAAGCGGCAGTAGCCACGGACTGTCACGATCTTTGGACGCCGAGTCTGAGGCTCTGCGAAGGCTCGGGTATCGGGAGCCGTGGCGGTAATCGCGTCCGCGATTGATGCCACGGAGTAACACAAAAACGACAAACCAAAAGGATCCACCACATGCCACTCCAGATCATCGGCGCCGGCCTAGGCCGCACAGGAACCGCCTCCACCAAAGCCGCCCTCGAACTCCTCGGCGTCGGCGCCTGCTACCACATGGTTGAGGTCATCGGCAGGCCAACAGACATCGACCGCTGGATCAGCGCCGCCGACGGCAAGCCCGACTGGGACGCGATCTTCGAGGACTACGCGGCAGCAGTGGACTACCCGAGCTGCACCTACTGGAAACAGCTCGCCGCGCACTACCCGGACGCCAAGATCCTGCTCAACGTCCGCGACCCCGAACGCTGGTTCGAATCGACACAGGAAACAATCATGTCCCCCGCGTTCGTCGAGCAGATGAAAGGCTCGCGCTTCGGCGAACTCGTCGAGCGCACCATCTGGTCAACACTCGAAGGGCGCATGCACGACCGTGATTACATGATCGATCACTTCAAGCGCCACGTCGAAGACGTCAAACAAAGCGCGCCCGCCGACCGCCTGCTGGTGTACGAGGTCAAACAGGGCTGGGAGCCGCTGTGCGAGTTCCTGAACCTGCCAATCCCGGATGCCCCCTTCCCGCGCATCAACAGCCGCGAGGACACCACCCGACTGATCGCAGCCGCGGTCACCGGGCCGGCCGAGGTTGAGTTCACCGAGCGGATGCAGAGCGCGGCGAAAGATCTCTTCGGCGAACAGCCGGGGTGACGATCCTTCCCTCAGCCGAAGCAGGAAATCAAAGAGCCTCGACAAGCACAAGTTCGATCACCGCAAGGACCGGAAGGGCAAGGGTAATCGCAACTAATTTCACGGTGTTTGAACTCTAATAATTTCTTATGTGCTGCAAATCGACCGGGCACATCACTCAGTAAACCTCGTCAAGTTTTGTATACGCGCCCTAACTCATTGAGATACAAGAGTTATGGATTGTCACTTTTGTTAAACAGCATTAACAACCCATCTCGCGCCGCCCACAATCCACCCCCAAGATCCGACAGACGCCATTAATAAAGTGCTTAAAACTTGTAGAAGTTGAATTCGCAATAACCAAATATTTGCCGATGATTCGAGATCCGCCAACCTTCTGATACTTGCCTTTGGTGATGCGCTTTAATTCGCGAGCAGGATTCTGAATTCTATCGGGGTTACGGAATTGGGCCCTTTCCTGATATGAACCCAAGCCATCAATTGACAATGCGGCACCAACAGCTGCAAGGTCTCCAAAGTACCAGCTTTCTAATTCACGGCAGGCAATACGTATTAACACTTCTGGCTTACCCGCATCAGCGCAAATAGTTTGCAGCTCTTGTTTAAGAACCTGACAGTCGCCGCTATCCTGATCGCATAGCACAACGAAGTAGGTATCGGGAGCTCGCCATCCCCTAAGTTTAATCGGGAGTTGTTTTTTTAAGTCCTGCTTACCTTCAAATGCAATACATTGAATATGAAGGTCTTCCTCGAATAAGAATCGAGGCATGAGTGCTTGTAGCATGACTTTAGCAGATTCTTCCTCAGTAAATACTACTAATGTCCTCATAGTGGATCAGCCCCCTCGAAGAAACCTTGCTTCCAGAGGTAACCCATTTTATCGCCTGCCGCAATGAATGAACTTATTTGCTCGTCTTCATTCGCACGCTTGATCTGTGTAAAACCGTTTTCCTTGACTAGCCAGAAAACACTCTCGATATCAACAGCGTTGAGAAAATCAGGAGAATGCGTCGAGACGAGCACCTGCCCCCCACGAATGGCGTAGCGATCAAACTCTTCAGCCAATTCATAGAGTAACTTAGGATATAACTGGTTCTCCGGCTCTTCAACACAAAGAAGGGGGTGAGGAGTTGGGTCATATAGCAGGAGCAAATATGCAAACATCTTGATCGTGCCATCGGATACATATCGAGACAAAAACGGATCTTTGAAAGCTCCATCTTGGAATTTTAATAAGACTCGACCTTCTTCAGATGTTTTTGCTTCAACCCTTGAGATGCCAGGAACTCGTTCTGCAAGTTTTTTCAAAATATCGCTAAATATATCCCTGTGCTGATCATGCAGATACTGTGTTACTAGGGCTAAATTCTCTCCCTCACTGGAAAGATGCTCCGCGTACCCGGCATCCGGCTGCCTCCGAGCGGTACTGATATGGAAATCAGATACATGCCAGTTCTCGATCATCTGGCCCAATGCCATAACCGCTGGATAGCGCTGGAACTGAGCCAACCCTTTAATGGCAAGAATACTTGGATTGGCTAGTTGTTGTTTTTCACGAGTGAGCTTCGATTCATCTTTTACATCATCAAACTCATTCGTTACAGCTTCACCTTCTCCGTAAGCAAAGGAAAGAAACTTCCAAGGCTGGCCGTGACTCCCCCTGCGATATCGCAATTCTTCTCGCTCAACAACACCTTTCCCATCCTTTTCATTAACTGCCAGTGTATAAGTTGCCAGAGGCGTTTTGTGTGTGGAGTGGGTGGTAATGGGAAAACGAAATTTTAGTTCTATCTCGATTGGACCGTCTACATCCCGTGTTTTGACTTCTCGAAAACCACCTCGCCTGCTTAAGGCAACTTGGACGTTCTCAGTCATGGAATCCCGCAAAAATCCAAATACATCAAATAGAGTTGTTTTTCCAGTCCCATTTGCCCCTACAACGACGCACATTTGTGGCATATCGCGCATCGTGGCTTCTTTAAATGCCTTGAAATTCTTGAGGCGGATGCTTTCGATTTTTATCTGCATGGGGTAATCATACCTGAAGGCCAATCAAGTAGCCTGCTAACTCGAAAATCTCGGACGAAGAGCAAAATGAGGCTTGTTTCTCCTTCCCCCCTCCCACAAAACCCCCGCCCCACCCGTCAACTCCCCCCGCCCACCCAACCACCCCACCATCCACGCAAACACATCCACCAACCCAGGCCCACCCCGCGCAAACCCGCGCCGTCCATCAACCATCGCCACCCGCCCCGACCGAACCGCCGGGATCTCCTTCCACCACGAACACCCCTCAGCGAGCCGGGTCGTCTCGACCCGGATTTCCTCCAACCCCAACCCCGGCAAACAAACCACCACCGCCTCCGCACCGACCGCCAACAGCTCCTCCACCGTCACTGCACGCGCCGCCCCCGCCGTCCGCTCCGTCTGCGCAAACCCCGCCGCCGCCCCCGCATCCTCCTTCGCCTCCGTCGGATTCAGCGGGAACGTCCCCCCCGCACGCTCCACCAGTTGCGGCGTCCACCAACCACCTACAACCAGTGGCTCCAAACTTTCCAGCACCACGACCCGCGGCCCCTCCTCAAACGGCGTCACAAACTCGCACGCCCGATAAAACCGCTCGCGCAACGCCACCACCGCCGATAACGCCGCGTCTTCACGTCCGATAACACGCCCGAGCCGCAGCGCATCCTCGAAGACATCCTCCACAGTCGTCGGCGAAAACGACACAATCTCGGGCATGCCGGGCGCCCCCCCGATCGCCTGATCGAGCGCCGCGTGGTCGACCGTTCCCGGACCGCCCGCAAGCACGACATCCGGCGCAAGCGAACGCAAACGTCCGATAGCAATCGTCCGCCCCGTCCCAGAACGCCGATCGTCCGCCCCCGAAACTGATTTTTGCGCTGTCTGCGCGGTCAAAACGGGCCGATCCAAGATTCCAACCGGGAAGTCGCATTCGTGCGACCGGCCCACAAGCAACGAGGAACCGCCGACGAGGCAGAGCGTCTCAGTGGCGGAAGGCAAGAGGCTGACGATTCGCATGGCGATCATCCTACGAACCGACAGCCTTGCCCGACGGACCCGAATCGTCGATGATGCCCCGATGACGGGGGAGCTGGCGCCGGTGGTGGGCGCCAAGGAGGCAGTGGTGGAGCCGCAAAGAATGATGACACAACGACCAACCGTGGTCCGCGCTGCGCGCACGCGCCGGGCGATGACCCTGTTCATGCTCGCCGCGATCGCGCTGACCGGCGCCCTGGCGCCGACGCCGACCCGGGCCCAGCAGCCCGCCGCCGACACCGACAACAACGCAGCCGCCAACGCCATCACCGACAACACGGTCGAGGATGTCGTCCAGCTGACGCGCTTCTCCGAGCCCGTCGATCTGCGCGTGCTCATCGATTACATCAGCGAGCAGCTCGGGGTCAACATCCTCATCGACCCGGGCCTCTCGGGCCAGTCAGTCGCCATCAGCGGGCCCATGGCGATCCCGCGCAGCAAGCTCTTCCAGTTCCTCCAGCTCATCCTCGAGCCCAACCAGTTCGTCGTCACCTACGAACCCGAGCTCGACACCTACAACATCCGCGCCAGCGGCGACGTCCCGCTCAACCTCAACGGCGAGCTCGCCACCACCATCATCATCCCCACCCCGATGATCAACCCGAGCGCCCTCCAGGGCGCCATCGACTCCGCCCTCGGCAACGCCGGCGCCGCCCGCGTTTCTTACATCAACGAGCTGGGGCTCATCATCTCCACCGGCTCGCCCAGGGCCAACCGCCAGCTCAAGCTGATCGTCGAGCAACTCCTCGACAACCTCAAGGAGCAGTCCTTCAACGTCTTCAAGCTCGATCACATCGCCGCGGCCGAGGTGCGCGACCGCCTGCTCAGCCTCGTCGGTGGCGGTGGCGGGCAGACCAACCCCCGCGCGCCGCGCGCCGCCGGCGCCCAGGGCGCCGCCGCGCCCGCGACCGCCTCCATCGGCGCGCTGAGCAACCTCGACTCGCGCCTGATCATCCCCAACTGGGGCAACCAGCTCATCTACAAGGGCACACCCGAAGAGGCCGAGAAGTTCTCCGAGTACCTCGCCATCGTCGACGTCCCAAACACGCTCAAAATCGAACGCTACTCCGCCGGCGTGATGGTCAGTGAGATCACCTCGATCGGCTCGAGCATCGGCCTCGGCCCCGTCACCGGGGGCGGCTCCAGCCCCACCACCGGCGCCGCCTTCAACGCCGGCCGCGCCGCCGCCGCGGGCGCCGCGAACTCGAACGCCGCAGGCGGCTCGCACTTCGTCGTCGAGGACGCCGAATCGGGCATCTTCCTGTACTACGGCACCCCCGCGCAGCACCAGCTCGTCCAGGGCCTGATCGACGAGTTCGCCGGGCAGGTCACGCCCGACCTCATCGTCGTCGAGTTCTACAAGCTCAAGCACGCCACCGCCGCGGATGTCGCCGACGTCCTCTCCGGGCTCCTCGACATCACCAACACCACCGACGACAACGCCAACTCCCCGTTCCTCCCCGCCGCGGCCGGCGCCCAGCGCGGCATCAACAGGCTCTCCACGCAGAACCAGGGCGCGACCGAAGCCGACGACGCCGCCCTCGCCGCGCAGCAGACCGCCGCCCAGGAGTCGGGGGCCGCGACACTCGGGAACACCGAGGGCATCGGCATCACCGCCGACGAGCCCAACAACCAGCTCATAGTCCGCGCCACGCTCAAGCAGCAGGCCGACATCGCGCGCATCATCGACCGCATCGATCAGCGCCGGCCGCAGGTCTACATCGAAGCCAAGATCATCTCCGTCAGCGCCACCGATGACTTCGCCATCACCGTCGACACGGCGCTGAGCGACCCGAACACCAACGTCCCGGTCTTCACCAACTTCGGGCTCGCCGAGTTCGGCTCGACCACCGTCGACACCGCCCTGAGCGGCATCACCGCGGCCCTCATCCGCAACGACTACATCCCCATCATCATCAACGCCATCGCCAACAACGCCGATGGACGCACCGAGTCCAACCCCCATGTGCTCGTCAACGACAACGAAGAGGCGCAGCTCAACAGCACCGTCAACCAGTCGTTCGCGCAAACAACCCAGACCGCCGGCAACCCCACGCAGACCAGCGTCGGCGGCAGCGTCTCGGCGGGCACCACCCTCACCGTCAACCCCCAGATCTCCGCCGGCGGCTACATCAAGCTCGAATACTCCATCGAGCTCTCGACCTTCGTCCCGGGCACCCGCAGCGCCAACCTCCCCTCCGACACCCAGACCAACACCTTCAACAGCCAGGTCAACGTCCCCAGCGGCTCGACCGTCGTCGTCGCCGGGTTCATCCAGAAAAGCAAAACCACCAGCATCTCCAAGGTGCCCTTCATCGGCGACATCCCCCTCATCGGGCTCCTCTTCCAGGACCGCGCCGATGCCGAAGAAGCCCGGATGATCTATGTCTTCATCACACCCAAAATCCTCCGCGATCCAACCTTCCAGGACCTGCGCCTGCTCACCTCCGGCCCGCGGCAGGATGTCGATCTCGAGGTGGACCTCCCCGAACTCGAGCCCCAGCTCATCCCCATCCTCATCAGCGATTTCACCGCCGCCAGCGCCGCGCCCATCCAGGCCCCGACGCCCGAGCCGGCGCCCGCCCAGCCCACCGAAGAAACCGCCAGCGCCCTGCCCGCGATCAGCCCGTCCCTCAAGCCCGGCGTCAAACCGGTCAAAGAGCCCGATTCAGAGCGCGAGCCTGAGCCGAAGCGCCCCGTCATGACCCACGCCATCACCAGCCAGCGAGGCTCGCCGCTGTGATGAGCAAACGCAACGCCGAAGCACGGAGCGCTTCCGCCGACAGCGCCGCGGACGCCGCCGCCGATGCGCAGCGGTTCAAAAGCATGGCCCAGCTCTTCGCCCCGCTGCCGGTGCGCCCCGAGCAGCTCGCCGGCTTCGCCGACATGCCCGGCGCCGACGACGAGCCGTGGGATGTCCTGCTCGCCACGCTCGCAACCGAGGAGCACACCGCCCTCAAGGCCCTCGCCGAACGCGTCGGCGTCGAGTTCAACCCCGAACCCAAATCACACGACTCCGCCGAACGGTTCTGGGAACGGGTCCCGCCCGCCGCCGCGAGGCAGCACCACATCGCCGGCCTCGCATCCGACGGCGCCACCATGACCATCGCCTGCGCGCAGCCCCTGCAACCCGACGTGTACGCCGTGCTCGAACGCACCCTCGACATGCCCATCCGCATCGTCCTCAGCCCCCGCGCCCAGCTCGGCAACCTCATCAACCGCGGCTACGAGCACCAGCAGGACCTCGTCACCGAGATTGTCGAGGACATCCCCCTCGACGAGAGCGCCATCGAGTCCGCCGCCGGCGCCGTCAGCAAGGGCGCCGACCTGCTCCAGCTCGCCCGCCAGACCCCCGTCATCCGCCTCGTCAACATGATCCTCTTCGAGGCGCTGCGCCGGCGAGCCTCGGATATCCACATCCATCCCCTCGAAGACACCCTCGCCATCCGCTACCGCACCGACGGCATGCTCGTCGACGCCTTCACCCCGCCGCTCTCGCTCGCGCCGGCCATCTCGTCGCGCATCAAGGTCATGGCCGAGCTCGACATCGCCAACCGCCACAGCCCCCAGGACGGGCAGACCACCGTCCGAATCGGCCCGCGCAAGATCGACATCCGCGTCTCGACCGTCCCGACCATCTTCGGTGAACGCATCGTCCTGCGGCTGCTCGACCAGAGCCAGACCCAGCTCGATCTCGACGCGCTCGGCATGACCCAGGCCATGCAGGCCGAGCTCATGCAACTCGTCGACCGCCCCACGGGCATGATCCTCGTCACCGGGCCGACCGGCTCGGGCAAGACCACCACGCTCTACGCCGCGCTCGACCGCATCGACCGCTACACGCGCAACGTGATGACCATCGAGGACCCCGTCGAGTACCACATGGACCACATCGGGCAGGTGCAGGTCAACGTCAAGCGGGGCGTCACCTTCGCCGCCGGGCTCCGCTCACTCCTCCGGCAGGACCCGGACGTCATCCTCGTCGGCGAGATCCGCGACGCCGAGACCGCGCAGCTCGCCATCCAGGCATCGCTCACCGGCCACCTCGTGCTCGCCACGCTCCACACCAACGACGCCCCGAGCGCCATCTCACGACTCCAGGACATCGGCATCGAGCCCTACCTCATCAGCTCCGCGCTCCTGGCGGTCATGGGCCAGCGCCTGCTCCGAAAGATCTGCCCCGTCTGCAAGGCCACCGGCCAGCACAACGGGAGCCGCTGCGAAAAATGCTACGGCACCGGCTACTCCGGACGCGTCGCCATCTACGAGATCATGACCATGACCGACGACCTGCGAGCCCTGGCCATGCAGTCCGCCGACGCCGTCGCCCTCATGGCGCAGGCCGTCAAGTCCGGCATGAAACCCATGATCTACGATGGCCGCGAGAAGGTCGAGCTGGGCCTGACCACGCCCGAAGAGCTCAACCGCATCCTCCACGACGCCGGCGGGATGTAAACGACCAAACCCACTCCGAGGAACACCGAGGAACCACAAGGGACAACGCCCCGTGAGCCAGGCGACCGCCAAATCTTCAACCCAGTTCTTCTTTGTCGCCGTCAACGCCGCCGGCGCCAAAAAGATGGGCCTGCGCGCCGCCCCCTCCGAGGCCGACCTCCTCAACGACCTCTCCAACGATCGGCTCCTGCTGCTCAACGCCTGGCCCATGCCGAGCTGGGTCGGCGCCAGGACCACCATCCCGATCAAGGACCAGCTCGCGCTCAATGAACAGCTCGAGAGCCTCCTCAACCGCGGCGTCCCGCTCACCGACGCCCTCGACGTCGCCGCCTCGCTCGTCTCCACGGCGACCAAACAGCGCATCGAAAAAATGCGCTCCGCCGTCGCCTCGGGCGCCTCTTTCGCAGACGCCTGCGCTCAGACCGGCGGCTTCGATGATGTCACCGTCACCGTCTACCGCGCCGCCGAAAAATCCGGCGACCTCGCCATCGCCGCGGGAGGGCTCGCCCAGTCCGCAAGAAGACGACTCGCCATCGCCGGCAAGGTCGGCACCCTGCTCATCTACCCCATCATGGTCCTGAGCATCGGCGTCATCGTCGGCGTCATCATGCTCGTGTTCGTCATCCCACAGATCGGCGCCGCCATCAAGTCGTTCGGCTCCGAACTCCCCTGGTACACCATCACCGTCCTCTGGGTCGGCGATTTCCTCAGGGCCCAGTGGCTCCCCATCATCAGCGTCATCGTCCTGATCACCATCCTTGGGATCGTCGGCCGCAAGCAGCTCGCCGGCGCCATCAGCGCCGTCGTCCGAAAACTCCCCCTCTTCGGACCGCTCGTGCTCGCCGGCGAGAGCGCCCGCTTCTTCTCGGTCATGGCCGCCATGACCCGCTCGGGCGTCACCATCGCAGACGCCCTGGCCATCGCGTCCAACGTCGTCGCCCACCCCAAACTCAACGAGCAGCTCCGCACCCTCCAGACCCAGCTCGTCGAGGGCGGCGTCTTCACCACCATCATCGAGCGCGTCGACGCCTTCCCGCTGGCCACCCGGCGACTCCTCATCGCCGCAGATAAAGCCGGCGACCTCGAATCCGCCTTCGGGGGGCTCTCCGAAGACCTCTCCAACGAGGTCAACAAGCAGTCCGACCGCCTGCTCGCCATCCTCGAGCCGGTCCTCATCGTGCTCATCTTCGTCCTCGTCGGCGGGCTCATCTCCTCGATCATGATCCCGCTGCTCACCTCCGCCGGCGACATCCAATAACCACGACCCCGCCTATCCTTTTTTCCACAGAGTCAGCACAATCAAGAGAACATCCCACGACCTCCGGCGTCGATACAAAGGGAGCCGGATCGGCGGGACCGCCGGCAAACGCACGGGCCCCAAGCGAACCATCGACGCCGGCGACCGGTATCACCAGACACCAGACACTATGAATCACCACACCAACAACTCATCGAGCAGACGCGAAGGCCGGGGCTTCACACTCCTCGAGATGATGCTCGTCATGCTCCTGATCGGCGGGCTCACCGCGATCGTCGTCGCCATCAACTTCATCGGCAAGGCCGAGCAGGCGCGCATCAAGCTCACCGTCACCAAGATGCGCACGCTCCAGTCAGAACTCCAGAGCTACAACTTCGATCACGGCACGTTCCCCACCACGGGCGACGGGCTCACCGTTCTCGTCAACGCCTCGGGCGTCAAGGACACCATTCTGACCGACGAATGGGGACATCCCTTCGCCTACTACGCCCCCACCAACGACCCCGAACGACCCTACGACCTCATCAGCGACGGGCCCGACGGGATCCCCGACACCGAGGACGACATCGACGTCTGGTACGTCGATCAGAACAACAGATGATCACCCACCGCCGAGGAATGACCTTCATCGAGGTGATCCTCGCGACCGCTATCCTTGGCTCCATCGCGGTCACCGTCATCGCCTCGATCACGCTCGCGCAGAAGAAAAGCGCCCTCGACCAGGAGCGCCTCAACGCCACCGAGCTCGCGCACCGTCTCCTGCTCACCTACATCCACGTCGGGCCCAACGCGCTCCCGCCACAGAATGAGCCGCAGGCCCAAGGCGCCGGCTGGTACACCTACGCCCTCTCCGAGCAGATCCTCGAAGAAGACGTCGACGAACGCGAAGACATCTCCACCCGGATCCCCAAGCCCTACGGCATCGTCTCCGCCAACGACCGCCTCTCCTCGGGCATCGTCTACCTCACCGTCAAGGTCTTCCCCGCTCCCAACCAGGAGGGGCTCCAGCTCAACCCGGACTACCCGCTGGCCACTCTCTCGCGCATCTACGACCCCTTCGACGTCAACGACCCCGACACCCTGATGGACATCGTCCGCGAGCTGCTCAACGGGGCCGACCAATGACCCCCGGCGATGCGCGATCCTACCGGCGGGCCTTCACGCTCATCGAGGTCATGCTCACCCTGCTGATCTCCACCATGATCCTCACCACCGTCATGGCCATCTTCGGCATGATGGCCCGCGCCAACGCCCAGCTCGGCGCCCGCTACGAAGACCTCGGCGAACTCGCCCGCGCCCACAGCGCCATCCGCGTCGCCATGCAGAGCCTCGTCTCGGGGCAGCCCGTCTCCGACCTGCTCCAGGACGACGCCGACGCCGACACCGGCCCCGCGACCGCCCTCTCCAACGCCGACCCCAGCCGATTCGACAACGCCGCCACCCTCCGCGAGCGCCTCGGCGTCGAAGAGCAGGACCTCCCCCCGAACCACTTCATCCTCGAAGCCTCCACCGAAGCCGCCCAGCTCGGCGTCGTCTCGGACGACAAGGCCCCGCGACGCCTCGAAGTCGTCATGGAGCGCCAGCCAACACCCATCGCGCCATCCAACAACGGGCTGCCCGTCCGGGGCGCCTTCGAGCCCGTCTACGTCTCGGGCGCCGGTCAGTACACACACTGGGCGCTCGACTACGTCCCGATCGAACCCGCCGGTGAACCCATCCGGCTGATCAAGGACGCCGCACTGATCGACTGGTCCGTCCTCGGACACGCCTCCGAGAGCGAGAGCGGCGACCGCATGTTCGGCCTCTACCAGGCGCAGGAAGCCAAGGACTACCCCATGTCCATCCGGCTGGTCGTCAACACCTGGGATAACACCAGGGTCGACTGGATCTTCGAGCCGGGCGTCACCGTGGGGAACGAACAATGACGCCCCCGCGCCCGGTCCGCCCACGCTCGGCGCCCCACATCCTGCCGCGATGCATGCCGCGCTTCCGCCGGGGCTTTGCGCTCCCGCTGGTCATCCTGCTCCTGCTCATCTCCAGCATGACCATCGTCGTCATCATGCAGCGGCAAACCGCCCAGACACGCCTCGTCCACGAAATGATCGACGACTACCAGACCCACCACGCCGCCTTCGGCGTCCGGGCGATCGTCCGGAAGTGGATCTCCAACAAGACCGGCTCGGACCTCTCCGAGTTCGCCGCCAAGGAAGGCGTCTCGTACCGTTTCGTCCTCCCCAATGATGTCTACGTCAGTGTCTGGGTCCTTGATGGTCAGGGCATCCCCGTCACGACCCCCACCGACATCGGCCCCGCCAATGTCCGCTACTACACCGAAATCACCAGCCGCATCAGGAGCACCAGCGATCGAGCCCTCCGGGCCCGCGGCCCCTCCATGATCAGCATCGCCACCGCGCCCCGCGATGTCCTCGAAGCCCTCGTTGAGGATGAGGACCAGGGCCGAAACCTCGCCGACCGCATCATCAAGGCCCGGGAACGCAGACCCCTCGACCGTGATGGAATGATGAACCAACTCCGCCGGGCGGGGCTCGGGGACGATCAGATCGCCCGGATCGTCGCCATCACCACCTTCGACCCGGGACTCTGGCGGGTCAACGTCATGAGCGAAAGCCCCAAAAGCGACACCCAGCGATACTTCATCATGCACGCCGAAATCACGCTCGGCTCGCTCAGCATCATCTCCTGGGAAGAAATCACCCCCACCGACCCGAGCGATCCCTTCGCCGAAAAACCAACAAAAACCAACGATGACGACAGTGAAAACGCCGATCTTGACGACAACAAGAAGCCCGGCGACGCCCCCGGCGACAACGCCGACGACAACGCCGACCGGGACTCCCGGAAGAACACCTCCACCCGATGACGACCCATCAGGACAACGCGGCTCGATTGGCAAGGATCGCCCAGATCTTCGCGGTCGTGATCATCCTCGCCGCCGTCGCGACGTTCATCATCCCGGTCCCGTCCAATAAAATCACCACCGGCGCCCGAAACCGGAACAACCCCGCGAACCCCGAAGGCGGGGACCCCGGCTCGAAACCGCGCTTCAAGGTCCCCGTCGAAGACTGGACCATCGCCCTTGGACCGCTCCGAGCCAGCCGTGATCCAATCATCGACGAGGGCGGCGCCGCCAACGGTGGGCCTCTCGCGGGGGCCAACAACGGTGAGAACGGGGTCGATGCCAAGCAGGAGCCCGACCAGGCCAACCCCGCCCAGCGTCCGCCCATCCGGTACTTCGGCTCCCTCGCAGACAAAAAGGGCATGGCCGCCCTGATCGATTTCGCCGGCAAACAGCGCCTCCTGCGCGTCGGACAGGAGTTCGAGGACGATTTCGAGATCACCGACATCACCGAGGACGCCATCACCGTCACCGACGGATTCCGTGAATACACCTTCGATCTCGCCCAGCCCAAGCTCGCCGAGGCTCCCCCCAACCCGCTGATCAATCAGAACCGCAGGAACCCCACGATCCCGCCCGGTCGAACAGCGCCGGGCCAGCCGCAGCGCCCCGGTGATCGCAAACCCAATCCCCGCAGGCCAACCCCCCAAAACGACGACGATGGTGGCTCGCCGGCATGAGCTCTATCGCCTGCTACATCAATAATAACGCCCAGTTGGTCCGACTCCTGACGCCGGGCAGTGACTCCAAATGGGTTCCCAGCAACGACCTGGACGAAAACGACGCCTTCGCCCTGCGCAACCGGCTCGCCGACGCCGCCAACTGGCTGACCTCGGCCGTGGGCTCGAAGAAACGCATCGACCTTGTCTGTCTCGGGGTCTCGGACACCATGTGCCGCTGGCTGACCGCCCCCAGCGCCGAACCCAGCGTCATCGCGGCCGCCGCGCGGGGCAAGGGCGAGGAATGGGGCCCGGGCGCCGGCTTCGGGACCATCGAGCCGCTGACCTCCCCGCACCGCAAGGCCCCCAAACCCGGCGCCGGGTCCAGGGACGAGAGCCACTTCCCGGTGCTCACCATCCGGGACGCCCCGACCCGCGTCCTGCTCGACGACCTCGACGCCAACGGCGTTCGGGTCGGATCGGTCATCACGTTCTGGCACGCGATGTGCCGAGCCTGGGACGAAACACTCCCGATCGATCGCGCCAGGGAGGAACTCTCGGGTGGGTCCGATAACGGAGATACAGAACTCGCTGCGGCATCTCCGATTACGGCGATCCTCACGACCACGGAGGACAACTCGATCGCGTGGGCCTGGTCGCGCGGACGCCGGATGATCACCGGGGGTCGCGCCGCGACGCCGCACACCGAACACACGGATTCACCCGAGCCGACTGCCGGCGCGCAGACGTATGACGACGCCTTCGGTCGAATCGCGCTCGATTGGCTCACCTGGAGCGCGCAGCTCGGCCAGGCGCCCGATCGGATCATCATCATCAGCCCCGACGCCGACGCGATCGCCGGTCAGTGCGACCGCCTCTGGCCGGCCGCCCCGCACCGGCAGATCCCGGAGATCGATCCCGTCGCCGCGACGCTCAACCGGCTCATCTCCGCCGACCATATCAAGCCCGAATCCGACGCCCGAACCTGTGTCGCGACGCTCACCAACCGCCCAGGCAGGGCGCATCGCAAGCTCAACCAATGGGTTGGCGTCATCCTGCTCGCCTCGGCCGTCGGCGTTATCGGCCTTGGCTGGCGATTCCAGCGGCAGTCCAGGGATTACAGAAAACAGGAGCAGGGCTTCCAGGCGACCATCACCGAGAAACTCTCCGTCATCGATGACCGACTCGCCCGCGATCCCAGACCGGTCCGCGCGCTCGAGAACAGGATCAACGAGCTGGCCGAAGGAACGGAAGGATTCGTCGAGCCGGAATCACCGCTCCCGATCCTCGGCGAGGTGCTCCGGGTCGCCAAGTCGCTCGAAAACACCGAGGGCGTCACCGTCGAGAGGATCGAGATCACCGAATCAAGATCCACCCTCCGGCTCCTGATCCCCGACACCGCGACCGGCGAGCAGATTATCGAGGCGCTCCGCACCTCCGATGGCGACATCCGCTGGATCGAGTCCACCGCCGGCTCGCTGACCGGGCGGATCATCTTCAACGGCGCCTGGACGCTGGAGGATGAACGCCTGTGAGCCTCACCACCACCCAGGAACTCGAACTCCAGGCCATCTCCGGGGCCGCTCAACGCCGGAACCAGCCCAGGTTCCTGCTGTTCCTCGCCGTCATCCTGCTCCTGGTCTCGGTGTTCTACGCCTATTCCGGCCTCAACGCGTCCAAAAAAGCTCATCAGTTCGCCGCTCGGAAGGCGGCCGTCGCCGTCCAGATCGACGGCAAGATCGCGCAGTACAACACCCTGAATCAGGGCGGCCCAGAGGGCGGGCTCGAGACAAGATTTCCTGTCAACAGCCGCATCCGTTCGACATTAGAGTCGTCCGCCGAGATTTTCGGACTGGAGACGCCAACCGTCACCCAGCGTCCGGAGCGGGCGGGGCTCGATTATCCCCTGCGACGCCAGATCGTCACGGCTCAGCTCTCGGACGCGCCACTCGAACCGACTCTCAAATGGATCAACAGCGCCACCAAAAACATCGATGGTCTCTATGTCGCCGGTGTCGAGTTCAGCCCGACGCCGAGAGGGTGGCAGATCGAAGTCCGATTCGCACGATGGGAGGTCGTGCCGAAATGACCAGCCACAACCGAAAGGGCCTCCGCCCGCATCTCCGCACCCCGCTGTTTGTTCTCGGTCTCGGCCTGATCGCCGGCGCCCCGACGCTCCCGGGGTGCGCCACCAGCTCTTCCGCCGATACCAAATCGAAGAAGAACAACCTCACCGTCATCACCATCCCCAACCAGGCGGACCAGATCGCCACCGCCCAGCAGCTCGCCCTCAAGGCCCAGAAAACCAAGGACGACGCCAAGGCAATCGAGCTCTACAGCCAGGCCGTCAAGATTTATTCGGACCTCCCCGCCGCCTGGAACAACATGGGCGTGCTGCTGCTGAACAACGGACGGCTGATGGAGGCCGCCGAAGCCTTCGGCGCCGCAACCGAACGCACGCCAAACGATCCGCGACCGTTCTACAATCTTGGCCTGACCTGGGACCGCGCCGGCTATCTCGAAACCGCGCTCGAGCATTACTCGAAGGCCCTGTCGCTCGACGACCGATACCTGCCCGCCCTCCGCGGAGCGATCAAGACCGAATCCCGACTGGGCCAGTCCAGCCCCATCCTTGTCGAGCGGATCAGGGTGGCCCTGTTCGTCGAGATGGATCCCCAATGGCGCGAGTACTTCGAGCTCCAACGCTCCTGGGCTGAGGCCGAGGTCCGCGCCAAGGCCGGCCTCCCCACCGGCAGCGCCTCCCGATAACCGGATCGACCTCCGGAATCATCGACTCCGCCGGCGCTACGCCCGGGCCTCCCGGTGAAAACCCCAGGTCCGGATACAATAACAACTTAGGTGCGGTTTTCCGGCGGTCCGGCGGCGGCAAACGCCGGATTGATCGGAATATCCCGCCCGGCCGGCGAAAAAAACCTGCGAAAACGTTTGGAAGAGGCTGGACAGCGGGGCCGGCTCTGATATATTGCAGGCGGATCGCATCCGTGTGTACCCGGTTTTTCGGGAGGTGGTGAAGCCGCTCCGCAACAAGCAGCTTCACCGAGGAGTCAACGAAAGAGAGGAGATTACTCTTATGGTTCGTACAATTGCAGCCGCCGCGGCCCTTACCATTGCTGGTAGCGCCATGGCCGTCCCCACGGGGGCTTTCTGGGTTGAGGTCGACAACGGCGGCGCCACCGATGGCTTTGCTTCCGTCGTTGGTTTCCGCACCTTCGATCTTTTCGTCCAGCTCGAAGCCGGCGACGTTCTGTTCGCCGCCGATTTCGGCATCGCTGGACCCAACGCTGGTCTGACCACATCGCAGACCGTTTTCAACCACCCGTTTGGCGCCGACACCCGTTCGCCCGCGCTTAACGAGGGTGCTTTCCCCGCGACCGTGTATGACACCTTCGTTGCCCTCGGCGATGCCGATGGCCAGAACGGTGAGGTTTCAACACCCGTCGGCGCCATCGACTGGAACCCCGCCGGGTTCAACGGCGTCTGGTCCGTCTCGGTCCCCCTGCCCGGTCAGGCCGGTCCCAACCTGGGCGACGCCGCTTGGCTCGCCCGCGTCACCGTCAGCTCGGCTGGCGCTGCCTTTGATCAGACAGGTGCGACCGAGTTCCTCGGTGGCGAGTTCTTCGTCTCCGGCACCGGTCCCAACGGCGACTTCGGCCAGGCTGTCCCCTCCGATGGTGTGGTCAGCGTTGGCAACGCCTTCCCGCAGGTTCCCACTCCGGGCGCCTTCGCCCTGCTGGGTCTCGCTGGTGTGGCAACGACCCGTCGTCGCCGCTAATCGCTTGCGTTGAATCTCTTCTGAGGTTTAACACCAACGCGACACTCTCCACCGCCCGGTTCTTTGAGCCGGGCGGTGTCTTTTTTGATTGTTCGCGCAGTTATCGGT